>Ga0116227_10001155_pt1 | contig 57467 bp, 47 predicted proteins | sample S1TSphgellanicum_FD_89693 | JGI IMG/M metagenome (GOLD analysis project Ga0116227, IMG submission 89693) | Host-associated microbial communities from peat moss isolated from Minnesota, USA - S1T2_Fb - Sphagnum magellanicum MG | ecosystem: Host-associated > Plants > Peat moss > Unclassified...
AGGGGGAGGGGGGGGGGGGGGGGGAAGTAGAGGGGGTTGGTAAGGAGAAAGGGGGGGGGGGGGGATGCGGGGGGGGGGAAGGAGGGGGGAAGGGGGGGATGGGGAGAGGGGGGGGGGGGGGGGGGGGGAGAACGAGCATGTTTTTGGGGGGGTCCCCGGACTATACGGCCAGGGTGAATCAGCATGGGTACCCATATGTTTTGGTTTCTTTATTGAGGGTCCATAAGAGACTATCTATACTTAACCCAGGAAATGCTAAATTTGAACTTCCGAGTGCAAAAGATCTCACCGTGGTGGTTGTGCGACGGAACAATCATAAGAATATGAAAATTTCCTCTATGGAAAGGGGAAAATTTTGTAAGAACCGGCTTGGCCTTTGAGAACCAACGAAATAACCCCCTTCCTTCCTTAGGTGACGAAATTAATTTTTTTTTTACCTTTGTTGGCGGATTCTTTACTTTTTACGAAGAAATAAGAAACTTTTTCTTTTGCGGAACTTGAGACTGTCACAATAGAATGAGGAAAGAAAAGCTCCCAGGAATATTCCCCTGCTCGTCACGAAATATTCCCTGATGCCGGCTGACTGACTGACTGAGTGAGTACCCCAAGATCCCCCCCCTCCTTACCCCCAACGCACACTCGTGCTTTTTCAGGTCCCAAAAAGCAGGTGCCTACTTTTCAGGTCCCAAAAAGCAGGTGGGGAGTGGGGGGCAGGGGGCGGCGGTTACAACCTTGTCTGCCACGTTCGTTTTTTTTTTTCTTTCTTCCCTGCCCAGGAATCCTGCCCGGACCTGCCTGCGACCGAGCGAGAGAGGTGCGGCTTGCGGCGTTCTTGTGCGTCGTCTGCTGCGTCTCGACAACGATGACGACGACGACGGGGGTCCGTTGCTGCGCAAATCCATGCTGCAGTGCGAGGCTTGAATAGCCACAGTAGCAATGAGCGAGCATCTGTGACCAATTATTGCATTGATTTTACATCAAGTTTTTGGAAGCTTTTTGGAAGCTTTTTGTGGTCGTTGTCGTTGCTGTTGCTGCTGCTGCATCATATGATATGATGTTGTGGTTTATAGTTTACAGGACTCGTAATTAACGTCGAGCTGCTCGCTTGTTTGCTTGCTTTCTTGCTTGCTCATCACATGAAGCTGCTGCTTCCACGCAGTTCGAGGGGAGAGGGATCGGGAACTTGCGTGGGATATGGGGGAGTTGGAGGTAGGAGGAGGAGGAGGAGGAGGAGTTGTTCATGAGAAGCGGCGGGAGGAGGGGCCTGCAGTGGTGGTCGGGACTAGGAGCAGTAGAAAGCAGCAGCATGGAAGCGGAGGAGAAGGAGGAGGAGGAGGAGGAAGAGGGCGGCGGCGGCAGCGGCAGGGGAGGAAGCTGGTTGTGGGGATGAAATCGACGTCGTGTTCTCGAGAGATGTTGGCGTGGGTCATCGCCAAGCTTGCGCAGCCTGGAGATCACATTCTTGCGGTTCATGTCGCCGGATTCGCTGCTTGTCGGACTGCAGCTCGTGCTGCTGCTGGTATAGAGTTTTGTTCCAGAGCTTTTTCCTATGAGGTTTTTCTGAGAGAGTGGGGAATAACTACTTGTGCAATAGAAAGAGGGGGGAGCGGGGAGGCATTGAGGATGAAGAAATCCAGTTGAGAGAAAACGGAAATCTGTGTCGTTTGCGAGCGGAGGAGGAGGATTTCTTAATTTAGACAGTGCAATTGGGAGCATGAGATTGCTAGGAATGAACAAAATCCAAAAGGATATGAGAGGAATGAGATTGGCGAGAAGAGCTTCTTGGGGTGATAGATGGACCCATAACCGTAGCTGCTACAGAATCTTAGCCACAAAGAGAAGGAAGCTTTGGAGCTCTTTCTTGTTCTTTTTTCTTTGAGGTTTGGGAGCGAGGACCCAAGATGAGAAACAAGAGGAGTTTGAGAAGGAGTGATAGACAGATAAATGGGCTGACTGCCGATTGCAGAATTCTATCCCTATCCTCTCTGATTCTTTTGGTCCAAGCCCCAGTTTGGAAATGGAATTGCTGTGGAATAGTAGAACCTAACAAGAGTGAGATCATGGGTGTCAATCGGTCAGTTGGCCAGATCTGATTAGCAAATTGTTCAATGCTCTATAGTGCTCTAGAGGAGCTTGGCATAGATCATGAAGAGATGGGAAAATGAAACTACCTGGCAGTGTTTGATCATTCCAGTTTTTTGTTAATGTCATGGATGGGGATGATGCAGAGGAGGGAGAAAAAAGCACCACCACCCACATACAGCAGCAGCTCGGCAAAAGTCTGGAAGGAGTGCTGTCTGTTTATGAAGACATGTGCAACTTGAAGCGAGTAAGCTTACAATCTTCCCCCAGTCCCCCAGATTGTGGACCTGCAGTTTCATCAATACTCAATCCACCCCACACTCAAAAATGTTTCTCTCTGAACAGTTCTCCTTGGTGACATCTTCTTGCCACTAACAATCTTTCTCTCTTGCCATCAAGGATCTTTCTCTTTTGTCATTAAGGTCTGTAGAATTGGTTGAAGCTTTTCCAAGATCTTAACTTCTGTGCAGCGGCAACAACAACATCAGTATAATCATACACTTGGTATTTTGTGCAATGCTTTTTCATATCCATTTTGATAATTGGTTTGTATCATCATCCATAGTCTCTACCAGCTCATAATGCTGAGATGATGTATAAGGTTTTTCACTCCAAGATCTGTTGCATTGTTTTCTTGACCATGTAGGTCAGGCTTCAGTTGGAAATCATTAGAGGATGTAAAGCCAAGAAATCATTGGTGGAGTTTGCTCGCAAGCAAGGAGCCTGCAAGCTTGTTCTAGGCACCAACAAGCACTTGAACAGTGGGTAAAGTCCTTACATCATCATCCCCCCTCCTCCCACTTAGACACTTTTGTCTTCACATTTCAGCTCATTCGTTTTATAAGCTCCTAAAAGCTGAACAGTGGGTCCCTGGTTATCCACTCGCAAGCAATTTCTGAAGTGTGTTTGGACTTGGGTTTTTGAAAGTAAAACTGCATGTTCAAACCCAGATCAGACATTTACACTTTGGAATTTAGACTCAGGAGCAAGCAATTTGATTGTGTCCTGCTCCTAAAGACATTTGCTAGTGTGAAATTGAAAATGAACTAGAAAGAAAACTAAGGCAAATGCTGATGTTCTCTGATTTGATTTTACAAGGAGACCTTTGGTTGTGAGGTGACAGGTGGAGCACTTCTTTAGGGATGTACTGTCAGAAGCGACTGCCTAGCATGTGCACTGTGGTTATTGTGGAGCATGGCCTCATTGTCTTTGATAAACAAGGCTGTTTAGGGACTGAATGCCCAAGTAAGTCTTCCCTTTCACTTCATAAGTACCTCATAAACTCCTCAGATATCTCAGATATCTATGTAACCATGAACTATAGCAATGTGCCCAAGTCCCTAAAGAATTAATTCTTTTGCGTTCATAAATTCGGTTGCTCACCAGTCGACTCTGAGACCCACGGCATTGATTTCAAAGGTTTTTTTTGAGGTCTTTCAAGAGCTGCTTTGTAAGAACACACCTGAACAGAAACTTTTATGAAACCCATCTTTATTTGTTAAGAGAAGTTCTTGCAGCTGTTCAGAATCACCTTCCAATTTTTTCAATGTACCTTGGATGGATTACAGAAATATTTTTTCTGCAAAATCCAGTGTTGATACTGTATACCCAAGTAGAAAAAAGTCATGAATCACAAATGAGTTGCCTTACCATAGCTGCCAGGGTTGGTGATCAGTGGACAACATTTCACCAGTCCTTGGATGCATTGAATTATGATGATGCAGAGCCCAGTCTTCTGAAGGTTTTGAGTCAGAATATGAGGAGTTTCAGAAGGCACAAGGTGGCCATTGGAGGTGTGGATGAGTTATCAGATGAAGCACTTCCTCCAAATTTCACTGCTTCTCATACTGTGAAGGGGCTCAGCAGTGAGGAGGAGGAGAAATTGGGGCACAGCAGTGATTTGGAGATGATCGGAAGCTCGCCATCTTCTTCACTGGAAACTGATGACTCTTCGAGTTCACCCACCAGTGTTCTCCCTTCAGCTGCTCCCCAGCAGGAAGTTACAATATCAGGGACAGAAAAATTTGGTATCTCCTCCTCAGAGAGACAGAAACAAGGAGTACTGAGGGGATCGTCATGCTCTAGGAGGCTTGACTTTCACTTCGCAGACCCATTGGATGGTGAGGCTTTCGTTTCCTCTCAAGTACCTTTGCCCCAAGGGAAAAATTCATTCTCTCCATGCATGAAGAAGCTCCCTGGAGATGAGAGTAGCAGAAAGAGTTCTCCAGGCTCTGAAACTGCCACAGAGAGTTCAGGGCTAACCCCAGGTTGGCCGTTGATGCACAATGGAATCAGCTTCAGTAGAAAGCCTATCTTATGTCCAGTGATAAAGCAAAGTCTGTCAGTGGTGAACTGGGCTTTGCAACTGCCAGGAATATCTAGATTTGATGGGTCGTTAACTTTTCCTAGAGGTTCAGTTGAAGCTCAATGTAATAAATTACTGGCAGAGCTATCATCAAAGGCTTTCAAGACCAGTATGCGGTCACCAGGCAATGTAGGCATCTCAACAAGGACATCATCACAAGGAAACATTTCAACTCTGGCACAGGAACTGGAGTGTCTCCACCTCGATAGACCTTGCACAAGGTTTTCGTTCACTGAGCTCAAAGCAGCAACCTCCAATTTCTCGCCAAGTGAGAAACTTCTCCTTTGTAGCCAGACCTACACCTGCTTCCTTCCACATCTAGTTCTGATCTTATGGATGACATATCTTATGGTGATCATGTGCTGAGGTTGCATGCACTGTCAGATGGGTGTTTTTCTACTCAAATTGCAATGTGATGGACTGGTTCTATAAGAGACCAGTATACAAATTTTGTCATTTTTGGTGCTGTGAGTCACTTTTGAACTATCTTTGTTGGCATTCAGCACTTCCTTATATATTTTTGTGACTTGGAAGGGAGGATATGGTTGGGTGTGGTTTTGGAAAGTTGAAATAATAAGGAATGGATTGACTGCAGGCAACATAATAGGAAGAGGAGGAGCAAGCCAAGTCTACAAAGGACAGACAAAGGATGGCAAGCTAGTGGCAGTAAAGTGCTTAAACCAAGGAGGGCACCAAGCAGAAGAGGAGATTCTAACTGACATCCAGATCACATGCTCCCTATCGCATGTCAATATTGTCAAACTGCTTGGCTACTGTACTGATGCCCCACACATGATCCTAGTGTATGATTATGTTGCACAAGGCAGTCTGGACGATCATCTCCATGGTAAGATTGTAGCAAAGCTGAACACCTAAAAGCTCTGGATAAAAAGTCATTTGTTGAAGGTTTCTGTCATGTTCACACTAGCTTTTCAGGATCTCTGGGCCCACAAAGTTTGGGAAGTTCCCAATCCTGCTCAAGCATGTGGGTTTCACACTCAGAAGTCATAACCAACAGCAGAAACCGGACTTTTAGAAGTGAGGCTGACTTTGCACACACAAAATGATTCTGGATTCACCACAGATCTTCAAAGAGGATTAACAACACATCCCTGCTTTCAAAAAAGATAATCATCATCGTCATCTAGACTTGAGAGTTTGCCTAACAAACTGGTTATGCCCTTTCTTTATAAAGCATTTAAGGATCCTTTTAAAGAGCTTGTGGGTTAAGTCCCACAACCAGCTCATAACAAGAGCATGTTTGATTTCTGGACAGGAGGGGATGAGGTGCCAGTGTTGCCATGGGAAGTTCGACACAAAGTGGCCATAGGTGTGGCAGAAGCACTGAACTACCTTCAAGATGGCTGCCCACGCCCTGTCATTCACAGAGATGTGAAGGCATCAAATATCCTTCTCACTGGAGATTTTAAGCCTCAGGTAAGATCTGTTGTTGATCCATCCATTACTTTTCCCTGCAGAAGTTGAGTTCAGAAATCCTTGAGGGTGAATCACAGTTTGGCAGTTGGGAAATTTTCCTTGCCAATAACCCAATTGATGCACTGAGGAAAACCACAAGTATGAAGTATTGCAACAAGAATTGTCAAAAGCAGCACATATTGCAACTAGTATGATATGGCCTGAACCCAAAACTCCTTGTATTTTTGTATCTTCTAATTTGAAGGTTTGAATTTGTAAATTGTTTGCAGTTGTCGGATTTTGGACTTGCAAAGTGGGGTCCCACAAATGCAACACACATACCATGTAACGATGTGGTTGGCACTTTTGGGTAACTTTATCTGCACCTAAAAACCAGCAGTATAAGATTCAACTTGTGGGTCAGTTACATGTTGCTAGTGTTCCTCTGTGATAGGACTGCTTTGCAAAGACTTGGTAGCAATCTGTATTTCTGTGGTTTGGTGATATCAATACTAAACTACTGCATTATGGGGCTGTGTACGCCCAGCATCAGTAATTTGAGCAATGTGAACTGGCAGGTACTTGGCACCTGAGTACTTCATGTATGGCAAAGTGAATGACAAAACAGATGTGTACTCATTTGGTGTGGTGCTGCTTGAGCTTATCACGGGCCGCACTCCTATTGACACTTCCAGGCCTAAAGGCGAAGAGAATCTTGTTACTTGGGTAATCTTCCCCTCAAAATGTTCACATTATAAGTTTAGTCATTATGCTCATTAATTCTAGTAATTTGTGTACAACACCAACAACTCCTAATTAATTAATCAAGTTCACTCTTTTCTACCTCCTTCTGGAATTTTCAATCCAATTCTTGACTTCGGATTGTGACTGCCTATGGGTTTGTTTGCTCTTTGGGAAACAGGCTAGGCCATTGTTGGTGGATAGAAATCTGGAAAAGTTAGTGGATCCACGGTTGGGACTGGGCATGTATGATCCGAATGAAATGGAGAGCATGGTAGTGGTGGCTGCATTATGTGTACAACAATCAGCTCCTCGCAGACCCAGCATGAGCCAGGTATACTATCTCCCACCGCCCTCCTCCTACTCTCCCCTCTTAGTCCCCTGAGCGAATCACTTGCAGCCCAGAACTCTTTTCTTTTCATATCCAAAAGTGCAACATACTGTATACTGGCACTCAATAAGTGCAGCGGATTTGAAACATTTCAGGTGTTGAAAATACTTCATGGTGATCAGAGTGAGGATCTCTCATTTCTCCAAAGACAAGAGGCAAGATTATCTTTCGATGTGGATGACATGGGATGCTCATTGAGTGACAAGGGTGGTGAGGCGGCGGACATGCAAATGCACATGGCACTAGCCATGCTTGGAGTTGATGATGACGATGTCACCTCACAATCCAGCACTGATCCAGCCCACTCTGATGCATTCCTGGAAGAATATTTGGAAGATCGCGTTGACAATTAGTGCAACCTGGTTCACACTCTTACTTCTTAGGATACCCAATATTGTAACATTTGCCCAGACATCACAGTTCTAAGATTTTTCTCACAGTACTAAGATTTGATTTAGCCACAATCTCAGAATTGTAAATCAGGAGGTGGGTTAATTAGCTCGTTTGTGAAAGTGGGTTTCATGATTGATGCAATTACACCTCCATGTTCTTGAATGGGTAGGAGGGAGAACAAGAATGTAACATAGTTTTTGGTGTTTACAGATTTCTTAGTGCATTACTACTGGTCATGGCTCAAAAGAGATTAGCTTTTTTCCCACCGTCCCTTTTATATTGGCAACAAGGAAGAGAGAAAGAGTGGGAGCCCAATTACAGGTAATTTGAACCTGGACAAATTTTCCAGACTTGATTTTTCTACCGGATGTGTTTTTTTCTTTTGACATTTAAGACTTTCACTTGAATATAGCTGAAACCTGGGCATAATTTTTTTGCATCCAGATATGTTGCTAACAATATCATGGAAGGGCTTTCCTCTTGGTTAGTAGTCCAAGAGGGCAAAACTACAATGTGGTGGAAGCGCTTTCCTCTTTGGTTTGTAGTTGTACCATCTCTTTGTGTTTTAAGCATGTAATGTAGTTTTTGTCAAGCAAGTTGGATGCATTCAAGTGGAGGATTTGTGGTCTTTTTCTTTTTTTTTAATCTTCTTTAGGTATAATGATTTTTTTTTCCCCTCTCAATGGGTAAGGATAATGCTCTCTAAAAGGAAGAATGGATTTTGTGAGTTTCATATCATTTGTGTGGTGAAGATTTTTGTGGTGTATTGTATACGAGAACTTGGTGTCACCATGGAAACCGAAAATTTGGGATTGCTTGAAACAAGTATGAACTTATTGTTGGTGTGATATTTTTGAAACAACCGTAACAATTGGGCCAAACTTTTTTCATGGCTTGGGGCATTCATGAAAGGCAAAGTTTGCATATGTGTTGTTGTGATTCCTAAATAATGGTGGAGCCATCACAAAAGACAACTTACTTTTCAAAAATAATGTTAAGAATCGCAAATCACTATAATAACTTCAAATCATGCAGATGGACAACAAAGGTTCCAATGTGCTCCTATGTTATTATTATTAGGCCCACTAAACGAGGGTTCAGGGTCCAATTTCCTAGGAACCAATTTGGATTGATTTGAAGCAAATTGAATCCTTGAGTTGGACTGTACCTTGGTCCCTAGCCTGATTCTTGGTTCTCCAAATCAGGAGGAGCTCTCCTTTTAGCACTGTTTTTTTGGTCTGAACCAATTGATTCTCCCTCCAAAACAAGTGCCATGTAGGTTTAGCCTCAATTTGCCACTTTTTGGTCATGGACCCTCATCTAAAGGCCTTGGGACCAATTTAAAGCTTTCGACCAATAAGATTGTTTGAATTCATTGGTCCCTAGACCTTGGATCCTCATCTAAAGTCACCCAAAGACATGTGCTAGTGTCAGATGTGGCTCCTTGGCCCAAGTGTGAACTCATTACCCAACTATTTGAATTTCAAACTAATTGAATTTTCAATTTTCAATGACAAAGATTTGAATTAGTGTGGCCCATTGAGCACAATGTTCTAATATTGAGTGCTACGTGTTCTTTAAGCACTAGTCTAAACAATTGCATAGTAACCACCTCATGCTCCACCCATTGAAGGATTTCCAACAACACCAAGTGTGCAACAAGGGTAGAATGGTTTGGGAGATCTCAACATGATTTTTAAAAAAATGCAAACTACCTTCATTAGGGTAGCTAGGCTAGTCACTAAACACATTTAAAACTTCAAGAGAAACTACACACTAGGAGTGGATTTTTTTGCCTATCGAGTCCAAAAAAAAACTTGTGCCTCACCTCTAGGAACATCGTAGCCGCTTGAATCACTTGATTTGGTGGAGGGATATCAAAGTTATGCCTAGGGAGTCCATTCATTAAATTTTGTTCTAAAGCAAACATTTAACATCCTTATGAACAAATACCTTTCTCCCTCCCAATGAACATTCAAAATTGACAAATGAACAAAAATAGACCCTTGATAAAAAAATTGATGCATGTGAAAAGTATGAACTTATTTATGTAAAATCAACAAACAAGATCATTATGACAAAAATGTGTAAGAATATCTATATGGTCATGGACAATGCATTATTTGTGTAACCCTAAAGCTTCAAGTGATGCCACACTTTTTGCAAAGCCTCTAGGGTCTCGTGTGCTCATGTTCAATTCTTCAACTTTGCTTAGTTGTTCTCCCTTTCTTCCTAGTCTATTTGGGCAACTGGTGGCACATGTCCATGTTGGTATTCCTTGGCATTGCCTTCTAAGAGATCTCCTCAACTCACTTTGACTATTGTCTTCTATTGTTAATCACCACCTCTTCCTAATTTTCCTATTTTGTTAGTGATCATTATCTCCTCTCAATTGTCCTCTTTTGTTGGTGATTGCCACCTCCTCTTAATCATCTTCTTTTATTTGGTATTCCTTGGCATTGCCTTCTAAGAGATCTCTTCACCTCACTTTGACTATTGTCTTCTATTGTTAATCACCACCCCTTCCTAATTTTCCTATTTTGTTAGTGATCATTATCTCCTCTCGATTGTCCTCTTTTGTTGGTGATTGCCACCTCCTCTTAATCATCTTCTTCTATTGCTAATGGGTGCCTCCTCCTAATCATCCTCTTTTATTAATGATGGGCACCTCCCCTTGATTGCCCCCTTCTATTAGTGATGGGTGCTTCCTCTTTATCATCCTTTTCTATTTGTGATGAATACACTAACCACCTTGTTTCATATATCAGTGCACATCATCATTAACAAGCTCCTTCTTAAAAAATGTCACCATTACCATTATAAACCCAACACAAGCAATAGCTACTACATGAGAAATTAATTAAACAATTAACATTAAGGTGAACAAACAATAACTTCAAATACAATCCTAACCCTAATAGCAATTAATATAGAAGAGTCATTTCCTTTCATGCTATCTCCAACATTGACTACGTGGTTTGACATACATGTTAAACCATATAACCATAGTATGCTTCAATAGGAAAGTTGTCCAATTAATGGAAACTTAATCAAAACAAGATGGAGTTTTTGGAAGAAGATTTGAACAAGAATTAATTGGAGAATGTGTTTGAAACATGAAACCAATGTAGATTTGAGGAACTTCAAATGCTCATAAATTTGTTATGGGAAAAAGATGGGAGGAATTCAAATATGTTGATTGCACAAATATTTTTGCAAATGGCCTTGAACTTGAACAAAAAAAAGACATCATCTAACCTTTGCTTTGTGTATGAATTGTATAGAGGTCATTTACAAACTTGAAAAATCATGCAATTCAAATCATCAATATACATTTTCATTAACAAATCATAAACTTTTGCTTAATTTATATTCAATATTATGGTCATAATAGGCCCATATGTAGAAGTTGTTTATGCATAAACGTAATGAACACAAGGGGGTGGGGGTATGTGTTGAAAATTCATTAAAAATTGGTATATTTTCATAAGTTTTTTTTGACAAAAAAAAGGAATTTTTTGTTTTTCTAGTGTGAAATTCAACTATTTGTTTCTACTTTTAAAGGGAAAATCTCCAAATTTTTAGTGTCACTATTTTTTTATAAAAAAAGCACGATTTTCATTCATTCTTAGTTAGAATAAAATCTTCTACTAACTTATTTCCTTGAATTTGAAGTACTTGTTGGTCATAGATTTGTGTTATTTACTTTATTGAGATCTTCAAGTAAATAAGCTTTAGGATCTATTGGTTTTTCAATGTCGATTTCCTCCCATGAATTGGTTTCTTCATTTGTCTCTTCATTCACTCCTACATGAATTCAAACCAATATTAAGCACCCAACTTCCCTATATATGTATAAAATTTTAGTTTGGAAAGATTAATGAAAACAACTATAAAACACCCATGTTGTTATTTGTAGAACATCTAACACATGATGATGCAATTTTTATGGTTCAATACCTTGAATTTTGTATGTCAATGCCACAATCGCATCACATCCAACCTACAACAACTCTCAATGACAAATATTTAAACAATAATAACTCTATGTAAAGATTGCAATATATATGGTCCACAACCCCTTGTTGAAGACTTGTCATTTCATACAAGATTATTTCACATGTCTCAACCTACACATATAAGGATTATAACTTTCAATCAAACAACTATATTTTATTTCATAAAAGGTTCCAATAATCAAACATAGGATGTCTTAAGTATGTTGTTAAAAATCTAAATTCAATTGGATCCCAACATCACAAATATAGATTTTTTTAAAAATCAATTTGACAATATGAACCACCCAATTCATACAAGAAGACTTTCCAACTTGATAATGCTACATTTTTCCAAGTGAATGACGTCTTTATATACACATGGATTTTTTTAATAAATAATTCATAAATGTGCACATTGAATCCCAAATATGAAAATTTCTAAGAGGGCAAAATGAGTGAGAAACAATTGTGTAAATGAATGAATCTTAGATTCGTAATTTTGTTCAATTATAAACATGGCGACACCTGTTGTTCTTCAAGGCTTTTGGCTTCATCCAAAATGGTTTCCGGTTCTACCAAAATGAGGCGTTGTTTGTCCACATGCACATCACATAATGCTTGCAACTTTTGCTTGGTCTCCAACACGGATTCAGATGGATCACAATGCAAGAAATATGTGGTCTTTTTGCGCTTCACTCTAATGAACACTGCCTATTGTCCCACCATTCACAACTTTGGTGAAATTGGCCATGATCATTGAAATTCTTTGGAGTAACAAAACAAGTTCATGAATCAAAATATTTTAACATGTTATCACTGTTTGAACCTTCATACTTAATTTGATGTTAATTATAAAATTATTTGCAAAATTATGTAGTAAAATATTATTTATTAATTGATTTTTTTTTTCCATTCAATTCACATGGTAAATTTCAACCATTAAATTATAACCCAACAAGGTTGCATGAAAATTTTTTCCTTGTGATTTTGTGACATAAAAATGACTAATTTTTTTTAAATTAGGGTTCAGATCATTTGAGTGATCCTTCAAGATTCGAATTATTTTGCCACAAAATTTTTTGTGTAATATTATTTCACAAACATGTTATAGACAAAGCGAGAAAGGGGATGCAAACTAAGTTGATGGCAAGAAACCATGATATGAAAGATGTTCTTCAATGCTTGGAATTGCAAGTGGAAGATTATTTTCACTTCAATACAACCTCTTAAAAAATCAATTTTGTAATGACTTTCTTCAAAGCCACAAAATCACTTCCATTATTTAGCAAGATTTAATGTTGAAAAAATTTGTAGATATGAAGTTGGTTATACAAAAGTTCAATTGAACTACTCATGTTTAGGTCCTTTGTCTACACCAAGGTCCTTGCATAATTTCATTATGAAGTTGTCCATTTTGAGGTATTTCATTATTGATGAGACATTTGATTAACTAGGCAATTACACCTACTATTGTGAGGGTGAATTGTGGTTAATTATGTGTACATGAAGGGCATGTTCAAAGGCAACTTACATTGTTGGAAGGCATATGGCACACCCCAAATTAAGACGTTCTAGGACCCCAAAATGAGAGTTCATCTTTGAAAGTCCTAAGAGTATTTCCTTTTCACAACCCCAACATTTTAGTCCCCCCCCCTCCCCCCCCTTTTTTTTGGTCTTAATTCATTCGTTACCCATTTCCTTTTTGCCTTGCCCTTGAGTTGATTATGGACCCAAGGTTAATGTCATGACAACATTACATTAAACGTGATAACCTAAGCCCAAAAACACGTGGGTGATTTATCAATGGTTATTAATTAAACATAAATTCATAAATTCTTTTTAAATTGAAATTTGGAAAAAAAAAATCCCCCAAAAAATTCAAGCTTAGTCGAATTTGCACTTTTAAAAAAAAACAATTCTAATTTTTTGGTTGAAAAAACAACATTTTTTTTTTCAAAAAAATTTAACTCCCATAATAGTGGGGTTTGGCTTAATATATATTTGGTAATCTATATCATGGGTGAAAATGGTGTCAATATATTCCATAACTTTAATTACCATGATTCATCGAAGTTGGTTTTAGTAAAACAACTTAGGGTTCCATAAATAGTAGGTTGTCACTTGGATAGTTCCAAATTGGGATATGTTTGCACCATTCCCATAAACAAGCATCAAAAGTTGTCTTTTTGATTTATTTTTTTAATTTTTTTTTCCCAACACCATACTCACAAATAAATTTTGAATAAAATTTCCATGAATTTTAATCCAATTGTTGAACCATAATTGAATTTACTTGAATCAAAGTTATTCTTGTGAATTGTGCAAACATTTGATTAAATTGGAACTTGGGCTAACCATTTTTTTAATAAACGATGGCGATTTTTTAATTTATGAATATATTTATCACAAAAAAATTATACATGAGAGAGAGAGTAGGGTTGTAAGAGGTATTTTTGCATGAAACTTTGGGTGGTGAATGATATTGATATAAATTACCAAAATTCCATTGATATTGATAATTTCTTGAAATTTGACCTAATGTATGTCACTCATCAAACTTTTTATTTTTACTTTTTAAAAAAACCTTGAAATGAAATCATAACACATATATGAAGGGGGCATCATGTTTTTTTTCCATCTAATTTTTTGTTTATGAACATTCCATGGAACCAAAAGTATGGGTGTTTTGGTGTCACAAAAACAACTCCAAGTTATATGTGATATATGATGTATATGCTTTCAATGTTAGATTACAATCAGTTTTTGACATTGGTTAGGTAGGTTTAGGCTATTGAGGTTAATGTAAAAAAAGGGCCATATTGCCCATTTTAACTATGAAAGTCTAGTGTTCAATATCAAGACAGATATGCATGCAAAGGAGGGGGATAAGTATGTATTCTGGGAACATGCTTCTGAGGCTGAAACTCAACAAACTACCCACTGCCTGGAAATCTTTATAGTTGAAAGCTCTAGAAACTTTCTGGTTGCTCTTTGAAAGAGACCCTATATACACCAAAACATGAGATTGTCTGTAGGAGACAGACCTACAGGACTCCACCCTAAATCCAAAACAACCACAGACAATAAAACCCATTACTGTAGGCTGCCAGTATTTCCTTCCTATAAAAGTATGTACCTTATGTGCACCTCTGTAGCACCCTTTCCACAGAAATTGACAATAGTATCACTATCAGTTGGGTGAGAAAGCAACCATGCCAGGGATGATCTCATAATGTTCACATATTATCTGGACAGCAAATAGATCTGACCTGCTTGTGAGGGTTTGCCAAGTGAAAGATTCCCTGTTCTGGGTCAAGGACTTGTTAAGCTAATAAACGTGCTGGCCTATTAAACCTGTAAACTCCTCTCCAGATTTAGCCTGCTGTCACTGATCAAAAGGAAACTCTGTGTCATCTTCGTGTACTTTGAATGGCTGCGGGTGACTGCCACTGCAATACAGGTTCCACATCTTGAAATACGCTCTTTCCAAGTTTTGTACCTGTAAAAACACTAGCGTGTCAAGTACATGTCCACTAACTGCACATGTGAACTTTCCACTAGTTCCAGAACTCATATTTCCAAGTGTGCATAAACCCCCATGCTCAGCAACCAGACAAAGGCCAAGGAATATCCTTAAGGGTCTTGTCAAAAGATGGTAGAAGAGATGGGCATAATGTAGAGGTCAGAGAACTAGCTCTCAAAGGCGTAGTGGAACAACTTTTGGAATGAAAGATTACCCAGCGAGTTGTGTCAAACAATGGACATGAGAGTCGAGCAGATTGTAGCTTTGCAGTTAAAGCTCTCAGCATGGTAGGATGTGTTGCCAACATCACTGCCCTCTCCTCATATTCTTGCATGCTGATCACACCAAAACCCAAATCAGTTCACAAACATCCCTTAATGGAGTCACACAACAAGAGCCTAGTTTAGCAAGCGACCAAAGGCTAGGATGAGCAAGTTGCAACAGAACCAACTGCACATTTGACTACATACCTACTGACAACCATCTCCTCACCGCAACTGGCAGCATGGCACAGTGACATTGCTACACGTGTTGCCATTTTCTCAAGTGGCAGGGTCACCATGGGAAGCCCTGCCCACAAAACATCTGTTCCTGTTGTATGTGCATTGCAAAGAGGCCTGCAACAAAGAAGGTCCCAGAAGGAGTGGCCTTAAAATTGGGCCTCACTATCCACCACTATGTTTGTTCATGATCTGCCAGTGTGCAACACAACAGAGGCCATTGCAACAACTTATTGCCAACCACAGCTCCCACTGAAATGTTAAAGCCGAAGGCATGGATCAATTGCAGGATATCAGGGTTGACATACGTGTCAAGGAAGAGATCAGCCAAAGCACTGCGCCTGATATGCTCATTTTTGGCAGCCACATCTGTGAAAATTATTTGCTCAGGCCTCACACCGTGTGCTGCCGCAACTGCAACCAGAATTATCTCTATGTGCTGAGAAAACTTCACCACACAGGATGAAGGAGATAACTGTCATGTCTGATCCAGAAAAACCCAAATGAGAATGAATGTAGTCATAACCTTGTGAGGGTCACTCATGAAGTATCAGACCACTGCCTTCACCATGAGTAGCAGTTACTAGCTGCCATGACCCCCCACTAACCATCAGCTCCTGATAGTGGGTTTGTAGATAATATCTCTCATAAGAAATCTCCATTCTCATGATTAAGAAAAGGCAAAACAAGGTTAACACTTCATTAAGTCACAGAAGTTTCCAGAGAAGGATAGACAAAAACAAGAACAAAGGACTATAAAACAAATACCAAAAAATGACCAAAAAAATAATTAAACATGCTTGCAGTATGAACAACTGTGCCATTTTGGGTGGCAAACAATTATACAAAAATCTGCACATATTTTTCTGTCACATTTCTAAAACATGTGCACTGTCAAGCTGTTCATTCCTGTACTCGTAAGCATACCAGTAAAGATCACAAAAGATATGTGCAATACAGAACTGTTCTGTTCTCATGATGAATGGATTGGCAAGGATTCTCACATGCCCGTAGACGAGTCTCCCCAGCTGCAGGAAAACGAAGGAGCCAAATTGCACTATCTGGAACTCGCTTCAGAATTCTACACCTGCAAAGTACATAAGTTTCAGATAAGTCTAACAAGAAAAGCATGAGAAATATGAAGAGGGGGATTTGTACATAATATGAGTCTGCTCTTCCACTCCCAGATCCATATCCACAGTCTGCCTTATGGGTATCCCCAGTCTCTTTGAGATTCCCAGATTACCAACTGATTGGGTGGCAAATTTTTGTGAACAAGATCAATCTTTGAAGCTTGCCCAAAAAGTTCCAAGCAATATGCTGGGTTCTTTCACATATTGAACACCTGAGATACTAGAACATAAATCCAAATTATATCAATATGTAAGACACACATGTTCTTATAGGTCCACACACATGCATCTACAAATGCAGAAAAGTAATAGTCAGTGCTTAATTGTAATGTGAAATTGACTGAACACTCACCATGCTGAGAACACATCAGAATCCATTTTGGATAACTGATTGAAACAGGCAAACAGAAACTTGTCTTCTGGTAGACCGTAGTCAGCACGCTTTATGCTGCTTAAAGGATCCAAGACATCCTGGTTCTTCTGAAAGTAGACATGGGAAATTCCAAGAAAATGAGCATTGGTGAAAGTGACAGTTCAAACTCAGGCTTCTCCTGAGGAAAATGGCACTTTTATTCTTCAGCTTTGTTTTCCCAGCTCATGAAGGACATGTAGGTATGACATTGGCAAACTGAAGGTTTCCACTTCCTGGATATACCCAACACATTCCTCCATAACTAACTCAATCAACCAAAGGAACACAGAACAGAGGTCCATAAAGAACCTGACAGAGAGCATGAACTGTATGATGTAAGATCAATTCTTGTATCAAATGTTCAAGACACTGATGGTAGAACAACTACATGCAGCACAGGAGAATGAACAAGACCTCCAAGACCAACACCAGAGACAGTTAGATGGGTGCAAGTCTTACCTGCTTGTAGTCATTGACGAAGTAACAATGTGGTAGGTGAACAAGCTTCTCTGAGTATATGTGCGCATACTGAGTTGGAGAAACAAGCTGCAGAAACAAGAAATAGAAGTCTCAATTGCTACATTTATCTAGCCACATGGCAAATGTTAGAAATATGCAGAAGCCTTAACCAACCAAAGTATACCCAATTCTTCAAGAAAGTGCAACTCATTACCCCTTGTGAACCAAATACAACCACACAAATGACCCTGTTGATGATACACTATAGTAATCAGCAATCAGGCATTCCAAGGATATACCTCATCTGTCACCAAATAATCTATGTACTCTGCACCTGTGGTACCAGGAAAACCCATGTATGACACCTGTATGGGAGCTGGTTGCATTGCAAAGATTTCACTTCTAGCTCCCTGTATATGAACCAAATGGAATGGGTTACAAAGGGTTCAATGCCAGACAAGATAACAATGTGAGACACTAATTCAGGAACCCATCGAAAGGGCTCAAGAGAAAGAAAAAAAAAAGATCGATCAAGAACTCCTGGAAAGGAGTTCAATTGCATAAAATAAGCCAACAGAGGAACTAGAGATGAGCATGTTACCTTAGTGTAGCCATTGAGATTAACAAGAATCTGAATCCGGTCATCACTCATCAGGTGAGCAATAGCATCAGAAGTCATGGTAGAGACATCAACAAAATGCTCAGCCTCTGCTGATATCCGCTGCCGCCACTCACTGCCATCACTCTGGTTTAAAGCATAACAGAACACCTGCACCACAGCAGACAGACCATTGATAGACCAGGAGACCAGGAAACAAGAATTGGGAATCCAGGTGTACATAACCCTGCTCCAATTAACAAAATCATAAGCCTTAAGCTTCAATTACAAATCAATGTTACAATTCACAATCTGAGGAAAGAGCCAACCAAAAGACAATATACTATCCTGACTTCAATAAAAATCAGAAACAGAATGGTGGATGTGAGTTGTTAAAAACAACTGAAAAAATACATTTCAATGCTTCAAAATAACTGTATATAAGAGAGCATTCAGAAACTACCTGACCATGCTCACCTCTATATTGTCACGGTTGTGCATGCCAAAGACAGAACCCATGAGGTGAGAAAGTGGATGATTTCCAAAATCGCTGCTCACATACCTGTCAACATTCGAAGGTTACTACAAGTACTGAAAACTTCTCCATTCTTATGCCTAAGCTAATCTTGAAAGGATTGAGAGATAACCCAATAATCACAAGGTCATAGATATTTCAGATATTTCCAAACTTCAGAGCAAATATAAGGGGCTTGGACATACCCTACTCGTAGACGGCCACTACCCCCTTCACTCTTCACATGAGTGGCTGGAGGATGGGTGAATGACTGTGCTCCAAACCTTGAAGCGATCAAGGAACAGTGCTCGGCATATTTACGACTGTCAACAGCACCACAAGCAGTCAAGGTGTAGAACACCTCCAATTGATGATAGTGAACTCTTCAGCCATGAACTTAAGATGGATTGCTTCTTGTGCAAGGGTAGGGACCATTGTCAAATATGAAAGTACAAAAGAACATGTGGCAGAGCGATACACAACTCTCTCAAATTCTGAAGAAATATACCTTATCTCCAGAGCAAGCATGGCATCAATTGGATATGCAATAGCATGGAAAGGCTGCACACTTGGAAGCACTTGCATCTGCATCACGTCCCAAGTACACAAACACAGACAAAGTCAATTAAGTCTATGAACCTTGGGGAAAGATTTCAGTCTATTTCATTCAACACAGCAACAAGACTAGCAAGACCTTCTCACACTTCAAGCCTCCTTGACAGCCCACTCACAAGTTTTATTGCTAGCTGACACTGGTTTGACTGAGAGCATACTCCATAAGTCATCTGTACTGAGTCCTCCCAGGAGATTGGCTTTTTACATGGTTGCAGCATCAGGCTTTACCCTAATCCAGCTTCAAAACAATGTTGTTACCTGGATCTGCCTTCTCACAACAGCTTCAACCTCACTGAACTTCTTGTCCCGATCATCCCAGTCACATACACACTGTAACAAATGCATTTGGAAACCACATGAGGTCTGCATGCAAGGTCATATTTGAACCATATTACTCGGCAATTGTACATTCAAAGATATCAAGGTGCACACTTCTTGTGCTTAAACATCACCAGTACAGCCAGAATTTAGGCCAGCTGAAAGAACACCTGAAGGGTGTGAAGCAAATTGCAGGTTGCCTCTGGGAAATCAGTGCGAAGTGCAAGTGCTTGCTTGTAACTCTCGATGGCTGCTTCCACATGCCCACTGGTCCAGGTTTCCACACACAACAGCAGAACATCAGCAGCAAGGGAAAATGGTGTCAGGAGGTTCACCCAGCCTGCTTACTGTGGGAAAGGCCTGAAGCACATGCAAAGAAGCCATCTTCCAGCTCTTGGGCCGATGAAGCCTCTCTTCAGTGACCAGCTGGGACAATAGGCCAACCTAACTATCTCTAGCACAGTTTAACTACTTACCACCATCACAATTTCAACCCAAAATTTGAAGAATGAGAGATATGCTGCAACCATAAATTGACATGTTGACCACCATCACTCACACACGCAAGTCCCAAATATGAATCAAACCCAATCACCTGTAACCCTCCAGAGGAGCTCAAAAGATCCAAAGAAAATATGGAAATGCCCCTGCAAGTTCCAAACTAAAAGCTCCCCAGATTGAAAGGTGACCTGTCTTTGTATGCTGATGCAAGGTTTGCATGCCCCTCTGCCATTGTTGGATGAATTGCTAGAGCATGTAGGTAATCCTGAATTGCATCATTGATCCGGCCAATCTCCTTCAGAGTATTCCCACGATTCACCAGGCCATCTGCAGCCATGGGATCAACTCGCATGACCTCGTTATAGCAAGCTATTGCCTCTGCATAATGACCCTGACACACATTTGAGAATGTTAGTAGTCTGCACTAGCTGTGCACCACCACATGCACTTCACAAGGAAACACATCTATGAGGTCAAAGAAAACTCCACATAATACTTCAGAGGTGTCAAACCATCACCTTCATCATGAAGAGCAGTGACTAGCTGCCATGACTCTCTGCTGACTTCATCAGCTCCCAATGGGTGGGGTGTAGACTAAGCAAATAATTATCTCAAAATACAGAAGAAAGTTTGTCTTCTTTGTCCAAACAAACAATTCACTTGTTGTCCCAAGTATTTCATACAAAAGGAGGAGGCAATCCTGAAGTTCCTTTACTGCTTGGAAAAACTATGACAAGGAAAATATGCTTTGGGATTATGGGACTGTCATCCCAAGAGTATGTATTGATACTGACAACATGGTAAAAACGCATACCTGCTGCTTGTAGATGGCAGCCAAATTGCTGTAAGGGGCAGAAAGTCCAGTTGTCACAGCAAGTGTTGCTTTGTAAAATGTAGCTGCAACATTGACCATGTTCCTGCCACACAACAGTAAGAACCCACTTGTCAGTTCAAGACAATTGCTCTCCTCAAAATATAGAACTATTCTATCACAACAGTACTTTGAAGATTAAGTGTAAAAATCAGCCCATCACTTGCAGCAGCTATGTGTAAGAAGGTGGTTCCAAGATCACAGTATGCTTATCACAAAGCTTACCATTCAAGCTAGAGCTTCTAAGCCTTGGCCAAGAATGGAACACCTGCATTACTACTTCCGTCCATTCTGAATCTCATGTAAAAGATTCCACTCTCTTAGAACATCACCACAGCAAAGGAAAGAATCGTCCCCCCAAGTGAGAATTCAGCTGTTTGTAAGTTGCATTACCACTCCATATAGATGTTGCCGAGATTGGTAAGAGCCTGGGGATGATTGGATTGTAGAGCAAGGCAAGACTGAAACAACAAACCAAAAAAAATCAAAAACCATTAGCCAGCAATCTATGAGAAAGTTGGCAAGGAAACAGCAGTGTGCAAGATAACAGAGGTGATCATCTTTTCTTTTAAAAGCAGTCATAGCTACTGACATACAACAATAGATCATCCCATGGTTTCATACCTGATAGCAAGCAACGGCTTCCTCCACCTGCCCAGCATCCTTCAGTGCATTACCCTGCATTGTACAAACACATGAATGTTAGGTACTTCTCACAAGTCAAGCTATGTAAGCTCCCAACTTCCCTACATCACTGGAGATGCATGGAAACTGTTCCTCATAGGCATCTCAATGAAACACCAGTATGTCACAGGAATTACAGATACTAGTGTACCAGATTGTTGTAGGCTTCCAGAAAATTTGAATCAACCAGAAGAGCTTGCTTGTAGTGAAGAATAGCATACTCAAGAAGGCCTTGTTCATAGTACACACTCGCAAGGTTCCCTGCACCCACCCATCAGAGCCCAGGCACATGTATGCAGCAAGCCCTCAAACCCTCTACTCCCTAAACACACAAACACGTGTCCCAGTATGTCTTACCCAACTTGGGTGAGGGCGATGCTGCAGATTGAGAATGTTTTATACAATAATAGGCCATCACCATCATCCATAACTGCTGCCACCTGTGTGTTGCCCAATACAAGTGCCTTATGGAATTCCTTTCTGGAGAGACACCTGTTACTCAAGGACAAGGAGTCCAGGCTTGTGCACTAGCTAAGGGGGGAGTTTCAGATTAAAATTAAGTCCACCACCACAATAAGTTCTGTACATGAGTGATATGCAAACTTGGAGGTTCCTAATTTGTGTCTAGAGCAGCATGCCTTCATGAAATTCATGGAAGAAAGGAGACAACCCACAAGCCACACAAAGCACAGACAGTCAAGTGCATCTGGCTATTTCTTAATCACAGTAAAGGACATTCTTGCCAAAGATCGTTTCACTCTGCTTAAGCTGATTTCCTGAAAGAGTGGAACTTTCACTCATGCAGCATATTAAAAGCTTTGTCAAAAGGCCCCCACATCCATCTAGAAATCCACAGGTCTTTGCTGTGGCCCACACTCATCTTGGCCTCTGAATAAATCTATGGGTTTGGTCCCAAATTGGAATCCAAATGACAAGTTACTAGCCAAGACAGAGCCCTGGAGGTTTTGAGAACTGTTTAACACATGCATAAAGTGCACATTTAGCATTTAGGTTTTGCCTATGGTGCACAACTATGATCCAGACTGACTGGATTCGTCTACGTACCATAGGCAATAGCATAGTCTGGATGCAACTGAATAGACCTCTGGTAACACAAAATAGCCTCCTGAGGTCTTCCAAGTGCCTGCAACCATGTCATAGTTCTCAGTGGCATAGCTCAATTCTCTGATGAGAGATCTAATCAAGCAAATGATATCCACCCAGAGACAAACAGTTAGCCTACTTTCAGTCAGAACACAACTAGGAACAAAGGATCAATCATACTCCACTAAGACCACAGAAGCAGGGCCACAATACATATTAGAAGACTGCAACATTCAAGGCTTTCCCTGCCTGTTGAACTACAGGCACTCATGAATCTTATGCCCATGGTCATTACATTGCAATCATCTCGTACAGTGGCTTAGAGGTACACCTTCAGCACATTTCCTTGATTCAGATGTGCATCTGCGAAGTTGGGCTTCAACCGAATAGCCTCCTGCAATTATTAGAACAAACAGACCTCCAAATCAATAGACATTGTCAAGAATGAACAAGCACAAAATGACATCCAACTCTCTGAATTGTATCCCCACAAAACAGATTAACTATACTTGTATCATACACCTATGGTCAATATCTAACACTATGGCATTGTACAACAAACTTATGGAACAATCACCCTATGGCCATTGAATTGTAGATCATCATCTGCTGCTGCATGCCAAAGCTGCGTCCATTATCAGACACAATTACAAGCTGTAAACCAAAGTCATAGAAAGAGCTGTTCTTCACAACAGAAATATCTTGTTACAGTGTTACAAACCTTGTAGTAAGTTAAGGCTTTCTGGAGTTCTCCTGCCTCCATGAGCAGTCCCGCAAGATTAGACCATGCAATTGCAAATGTGGGTTGAAGCCGTATTGCCTCCATATAGCAGAGGTATGCCTGCTTGCCAACCCAGTGTTGATATGAGCAAAGAGAGACCTTCTTGAATGGTATCAAGGTACCCAGGCATTCCAGTCTGAAACTATTCGCAACCATAAAGATTTCACCAAGTTGATAAAGAAAGCTATTAGCATAGGGGCAAGTACACTTGCAAGAAACTTCCTATGACAGAAATAAGTTCAGAACTGAGGCTCACATGATGAGTCAAGCCTTGAGCCTTGAGCATATTTCCCAGATTGCTGTGGGCATCAACCTACACTACCCAAATTCACAAAGCTAACTTGAGCCCATGTCCAAATTGCATGTTGTGTGATTTAAATAACATTCACGTGACCTACAGAAAAGAACCTCAGGAAGAATTGCACTTTGTGTGTGCTAATTCACACTTCCAACCTACTACTCACAAGCTTACAATCCTGCAAATTCAAAGAATGGCATTCCAACTTTCAATTCTGCTATCTTACTCAAGTACAGGTGCAGATCTACATCCATTCTTTCTGGCTGTTGCCCAATGAAACTATCTTCCATCACAACAAAGGTAGCTCACCAAGTGAGGATTAAGCATGAGAGCATGTTGACAGCATTCAGCAGCTTCTTGTAGATGTCCTTTCCTCATGTAAGCACTTGAAAGGTTGGACCATGCATCGCAGAAGTTAGGTTTCAACTGCAAATGGATGATGACACATCAAAAGATGCTGTAAAAAAGGTAAAGAATCTCATAAATTTCATTCCACTAAGACAAATTGGTACAAAAAATATTGAGAAGCTGCAACAATAGAAGGACACTGGAAATTGACTCCAGCAGATGAAGACACCCAATAGCAAGCAGAAAAATCACACAAGGGGCATTTGCATAAGTTACAATCCACTAAGTGATAGTACCTCAATTGCAACTGTATAGTAATGAATTGCAAGGTCAATGTTGCCTTTTTCCTGACCAAGGGCAAACAATCTTCACATTGAGAAAACAACTCCAACATGATCATATATATGAAAGCACATGTATGTGCCAAAGCAGGAGGGCCTTGGATTTGCTTTTTTGGGAAGACCAAAAACTGATCCCGAATCAGACTTGAGACTCCACCCCAAGTACAGCCAGAACTTTCCTTAATGCATGAGAAGCTTCATGTCAGCACGATTGCAATTAGGTTTTGTGAGAGCTTCGAAAGCAATTGGCATTGAACAATTGTTTGTGAAGTCATCATTCTTCCCATAAGAACGAAGAAGACACATACCTTGAGAGCATTTGCCATGTTGCCATAGCACTCAGCAAACTGAGGTTCAATGCGAATTGCCTCTTCATTCTTGACAATGCACATGTCAAAGTCACGTAACTGCCACATACCAAGACCAAATCGCAGAATACATCAGTCATGACAATGACCATAATACTTGAGATTTCAAAGAGAGAATTGTCCATGCTTGCCATCAGGGTTAACACTTTTATCTAGATGCTGGGAGAAGAAGGCTCATTTGACAGAAGCTCCCTGTAAGCAAGGGAGTACAACTTGTTGGAATAAAGACCATGAGAAGCATCCTAGTAAACACCAACCTGGTAATAAATTGCACCCAGTAGCAGTAGCGCATCAGTTCGCTGCAGGTTCTTCTCATGAACCAGACTGCAATGCTGAAGTGCCTGCTTGTAATTACCAGCTTTGTACTCTTGATGTGCTGCTCCCAACAACCTTTCTTCATCCACTGCAATCCCAGTTTTGCACCACACTGGTGGGTTACTTTACTAATATCCAAGACCCAGATCCCTATGTCTGCAGACCACATGAAGACAGTTTGGACGAAAGCTTGGAGCTTCCAGGTCAATCCAATGGCAGAAGGAGAGAGCAGCTGAAAACTAACAAAAGGCATCTAGCTAACCGGCAGCGATAATCGATAGCCAAATCTCTAGACCCGCTACGCTTTTGCTCAAGAACCCGAGAACATAGGCAGCGGAGGTTCATGGGTTTCTCGAGTATCAGTAGCGGGCTTACCGCAAGCATCCACCACGCCGGAAAACATGATTTCAGACGGAGACGTGAGAACATGAGGGCAGTGCTCTGTTGGGTCCAGTTTCACTGGATCCCGTACAAACATAGCGAGTCCCCGATCCAGCTGCTGATGTTGTTGCTGCTGTCTCATGGCATTCTGCGGCGTCATCATCATCTCTTCCCCCCGCCAATTCTCTCACCTCGCAATCAAAAGAGAAAGCGATCCCCAATGCACTCACTCATTCACTGAAAATCCCACCCAAACCCCCCACTTCTCTCGTCCCGCTAAAACAACCACCTCCAACACACTTCGCAATTTCTCCTGCCGGGCTCATCGGAAGCATGGCGCGAGCGAGCTAACACCAAACCCTAAAACACAACATCGGTTTCTTCTTCAAGAGCGTTGCTGCTGCAGCAGCAGCAACAACAACAACGACATCGTAAAGCTGACCGTGATCCCGCACAGCATCATCATCATCATCCACCAGAAGCGACTCGAGTTCCTCGCGCATCAGAAGTGGAGTTCCCACTCTTGTAGACACGCGTCCAGATGCATTCCTTCACCAATCCAGCAACTGCAAAAACTTCTTGGGTCTCACGTGCATCTCGTCTCCGCATCGCCCGAAACCAATCTACGAGCCTTCTCTCTTTGTTCTGCCGCCAACGCCGCTCGCTAGCGACGATGGCGACATGAGGAAACGCTGATGGCAGCTAGAGGGCTCGCCGCTGTCGCGAGCGTGCGTCGCGCGACACACGCACATTCCAAGAGCCGATTCTGCGAGCGAAACGACAATGCGTTGGATGTAATAATACACATGTTTTAATTGTGATGGTTATTTACACGTTTCAACTTGGCGCCCCGTTAAAAAATGGTGTTAGACTTTTTACGTTAGTTCCTTAGGTGGAAGCAATGGTGTCCCATTTCTCCAAGCCCCTTGCCATCTTCTAAAAGCTCAAATGTGGATATCAAATTTGGATCCCCTTGAACCTTTTTTTTTTTGTTGTGGTTCTTCAACCTTCAATTATATTCATGTTTCTTAGTTGTTTTAAAGCAAAAGGTGTAATTGGCATTCAAATTTTTTGTAAATTGCATAACACAAGGCCTGAATAATGTTGTCGCATAACATATTTTTCTATTTTTTCCCCAATGATGTTTTTTTATTGACTGATTAAGGGGAAGGTTGGGCATAGGGAGACTAAGATTCAGTTACAAAAGTTTTTTTTTACAATTAAAAGGAGTTTCAAATGAAACATTTTATTAAAGACACGAAAAACCACAAGAACAAAGGCTAAAGGAAAGGTCTACTTGTCTAACTTTTAAACAAAAAAAAAAAAAAAATTGTGATTCAAAAACAAGAACACAAGATGTGCAAAACAAACATAAAAATGAATATTTATTATGTTAACATATACAAACATGAACATGATAAGGTTATGATGCAAGATCATGGTTTAAATTAATGTTAAACAAATTGAAACAAATGAAAATTCTTACTCTTATTTATACCCCTTTGGAGACCTAACTCAAGGAAGCTTTCAAGGAGGCTTCTATCTATGCATCAAGTAAAAAAACTTTTTGAAAACCTTTCTAACTTTCTAATTGAAAATCAACTATAAATTAACTGAAATTTCATTCATACTTAACTAGGATTTAACTACGATTTAATTAAAATTTAATTAGGATTTTATTAAGAATCAACTGGAACTTAATTAAAAATTAACTAAGATTTAGTTATGAGTTATGGATGAACACTATGGATGAATTCCATCTATTGGAAGATGGTGTCTAATGCTCACATTTGTCACATCATCTCCCTTTCTAATGATTAATTCCACAAGGAACGGATTTGGGTTTGTTTGGATATCATAATGAAACTCATGCACCTTCTCCATGACATTTGATAGGTTTTTTATTGGTTCCCAAATGTGCTCGCTCACATCATACCCATGCCAATGAATAAGATATTGAAATTGACAATTAAAGATCCTTGAATTTAAAATGTCCTTCACTTTATATTTTTGTTCACCATCGACTTTAATAGGTGGAGGAGGATCATGGATTCTTTTTGGAATGGTAAACGCGTGATAAGGTTCCAATAAAGAAACATGAAACACATGATAGATTCTCATAAAACCTAGAAGCTTGAGTTGGAAAGCCATGACATTGATTTGTTTCACAATGAGGAATGGACCTAGCCTTTGATGATCCAACTTTTTTAATGGCCTTGTTTTGATATGTTTTCGTCGAAACCAAACCTGGTCCCCAACCTTGAAACTAGGTTCTTCTTTTCGATGTTCATTAGCATTTTCCTTGTATCGTCTTTGTGTTTTTTCAAAGTTGGATACAAGTTGAGTTCAAACATCTACTAACCACATGGCTCGATCCTTAATTGGTAGATTCACAACTTTGTGCACACATTGAACGTCAAACTTAAGGTGTAAACCATTATTTGCAAAAAAAAATGTTTGCTAAGTTGATGAATGCATTATATTGTTATAAGCAAACTTTGCCATGGCTAAAAGTTTTGACCAATTATTTTGATGATAATTGGTTATGCATTATAAATAGTGTTCCAAGACTTTATTGATCCATTCTATTTTCCCATCTGTTAAGGGGTGGAAAGCTGATGACAACTTCACTTTCACACCTAAAAGTTTAAAGAGTTATTTCCAAAACTTGGATGCAAAGTGAAGCCCACAATCAAAAATGATATCTTCAAAAAGAAAACCATGATACCAAAAAACATGATCAAAGAATAATTTGGTTATTCCTTCGCTAGTTATTATTTTGGTACACATAATGAAATGAACCATCTTTGTTAAATGGTCCACCACCACCAAGATTAAGTCAATAGAATTAGAAGGTGGAAGGTTTGTGATGAAGTCCATGGAAATTGAAGATTATGGCAATGTAGGGATTAATAATGGTTGAAGGAGACCATGAAAGTGATAGCGTTGATTTTTGGCTCGAACATAAACATCACAAAATCCAACAAATTCTTTCACATACTTCCAAAGCTATGGCCACCAATAATTTTGAAACATTAACTCCGTGGTTTTGTTGAATCCAAAATGGCTTATAGCCGAAACATCATGCTTAGCTTAGAGAACTTGAAGTTACGTAAGGCCATTAGGAACATACAAAAGACCATCACAATAAAATAAACCATCTTAAAACTCAAATTCAACATGAACATTGAAAAAATCCTAGACTTGATGATGATTCCTTAATTAACCTTGGATGCCAATAACAAGAGGATCGTTTTTCAAATCTTCATGAATTTGGTAAAGAAAGGTTGTGTCATCAAGAACTATTGACAACACTTAAAGTTGAAAATGTTCAAGTTTGAGAATGACATCACATTTTTACTCATAGGCGGCATCTCCTTCCTTAAATGTGAGGTACAAGTGATGAGGCAACACATCAAGTTTCCCTTATTGGCCCCTAAGGCGATATGTGATGACAAATTGGAATCGAGACAAAAACAATGCCCATCGAGTTTGGTGTTGATTCAAAACACAAGTTATCATGAAATACTACAAGTTTTTATGGTCTAAATACACTATGACTTCCCGTTGAGTTCCTCTAAGTAAATGACACCATTCCTCAAAATCATCCATGATGGCTAGAAGTTATTTATGATGAATATTGTAATTAATCTCCATAAAAGAAAATTTACAATAACAGAAGTCAATAGGATGAAAAAATTTGTTTTTTCCAAGTTGTGAGAACACGAAACTTATAATAAAATCGAAAACATCCGTCATTAAAACAAAAGGTTTAAAAGGGTCTACATAAACCCAAAGTGGGGCAATCATGAAATAAAATTTCAAAGATTGAAAAGAATTATCAACTTCAACTGCCCAAGAAAAAGATTAATCCTTCCTAATCGACCGAGTAAGAAAGGCCACTGTTGAAAAATAGTGGGCAATGAAACGTCAATAAAAGTTAACAAATCCAAAAAAAATTGGATATTTTGAATAAAAACTAGGATAACCCAATCAACATTGGTCTAAACCTTATGAAGATCCATGCAAAAATCATGTTTGAAGATGACGTAACCCAAAAATTCCACTTCAAATTGATGGAATTCCCACTTTTCTAATTTGGCATAAAGTCCAACCTCCCAAAACTTTTCTAGAACTAAATGTACATGGCGTTCATGGTCCTCCATGTTATTTGAAAAAATGAAAATGCCATCAATGTAACAAACCACAAAATTGTCCAAATACTCAGGAAAAATATCGTTCATCAAATGTTGAAGAATAACAGGTGCATTAGTAAAGCCAAATCACATACGACATATTCAAAGTGGTTGTAACGGGTTTTAAACATCATCTTCCATTCATCACCTTTTCGAATGATCATCAAGTTATATGTTTCACATAGATCAATTTTGGTGTACACCTTGGCATGACTAAGTTGGTCCAATAACCCTGAGATTAGGGGCAAAGGGTACCAATTCTTGATGGTGAGTCGATTAAACCCATGGTAATTTACACACATTCAGAGGGAGACATCCTTCTTTTTAACAAATAGGATTGTGGCACCAATTAGAGACTTGGAATGTCAAATGAACCTTTTCTTGAGGTTTTCATCGATGTATTCACGAAACGCTACAAATTCGTCTTGTGACAAATTGTAGATGGGTTCAAATGCAAGTTACACTCCTTTCACAATATTAATGGCATAATTGTATGGTTAATGTTTAGGCAAGGTGTTTGCATTTTTCTCCTTAAATACATCCTTGAATTTTTGGTACTAAGAAGGAATTTTCATGTGGATGTGGTTCAACATTTAATGAAGGAAGAATGTAAATAAAAAATGCATCTCCTCTTGTGGAAGTTGTCAAGAATTTTTTTATTCCAACAAACAAAGGTTCAAGGCACCTAGGCCTTATTGTACCACCGAGGTCTCCTTGGTGTTTCAAATTTTGCATACTTCTGATAAAGGTTTCACATTCCAAGGTCTTGTGTTGTAATGTTTCAAAATGAAGATTCCTCATATGCCAATCCACTCATGGATTATGTAGAATAAGTTGTCACAGACACCACCATGCATTATTGTTTACATCATTGTTTACACCTACATAGTCGCATGCATCATTGCTTACATCATTATTAACTTTTAATTAACTCTTAGTTCACTATTAGTTAGGAATTTTTTCAATAAACTTCTTTGATCAGTGCACATAAAAGAACCTCTATGGAGGCTTCTTTGAACTAGGTCCCCAATGGGGTATAATATGAATTAACCCTTAATTAAATTTTAATTGACTTTTAGTTCACTATTAATTAAGTGAGAAGTCGTTTTGGTCGATGCACACATGGAAGCCTTTATGGAAGATTTCTTGAATTAGGTCCCCAATGAAATATAAATAAGGGTAAAACTTCCCATTACCTTTAATTTGTTCAATACCAATTTTGGGTACGCTTTCTTGTTATAACCTTCATTTTCATACATTATCAAAATGAAGTTGTGTTTGAATCTTTTTTTAGCATATACCGTGTTCTTACCTTGTGTCTTTATGTTATAGTCTTGGATTAAACTTAAGTTTACATTTCTTATGATTTGTTTTCCTTGTTATGCATTTGGTTTAATTCTTATTTTTGTAGTTTTTCATGACCATGACACAAGCCAAGATAATCCAATGATGACATGATTTATCGGAGATGAAATGACATTGCAAACAACTTTACTAGTGTGGGAACCAATGGTAACAATTAATGTTTTGGTTTCATGGGTGACTTGTCATAATGAAAGGTTCCAACTGTAAATGACCTCAATTGGCACTAATGTGTTTTTTTCCACTAAAGCCAATGACACGCCCCCAAGCTCCTTGGACTCAATTGCGAATCCAAAGGTGAAGATAACAGAAAGAAAAGGAGTTAGGGCGTGTTCCCTGGTTCGTAGCACTTCGGGGGCAACGAGGCGTGCTGGAATTCTAGGATGGGGAGTAGGAACATTAACAAACACATCAATTATTCACAAGAATTTGGACAAACCAAACAATAAGTTGGTTAATGCATACCTGGGACATTTTTGGTGCACGAATGAGCCACGAGTAAACACAAATTCACGAGACTCACCACAGCCTAGATTTGGGGGAAGCCACCACCTTCCCCCTTATAGTATTATCTGTGCCTGGCCACGAGAGTGTGGAGGTTCATTCCCTCACACTTTCCCACACTCTCGGGAGCATGAAATGTGACTCCTAGGCTTCACTCTTGGCTCATACCTTCACAAGCCCTTGCTTAGGTCGCAAACCCAAGGCTAAGGTTGTGACAACCAACTTATATTGTTACACCAATTCCTTATCCACAAAACATATTAATGCACTAGAATCAAGAAGTGTTTAGGCCTCCGTCATCACAAGTTTACTACATTTAACAATGATTGGTACCAAAAAATATGGTGTTAAGTTTGAAAATAGGTTGGGACCATCTTCATTACATGATGCATTAAGGTCTAACCTCACGATCCTTATTAAAATTGGACATGCTTGTTTTTCAACTCCTCTGGTTGTGGATTAGTAACAAAAATGGCATGTGTTTCATGTGGTCCATGCTTCTTTAGACATTCACAAGCAACATGACCTAGTTCTCCACAATACAAACAATTATTTGTATGTTGACGTTGTTTTTCTTGCTTTGTGAGGGGTTTGAATCTTGTTTTATCAATTTGCATGGAGTCGTCCTTTGGTGAGGTTACCAAAGGCTAGGCTAACATTACATGTGGAAAATTCTTTCGTGTTGTTGATGGTGCAAAACTCCTCTGTGTTGTCAATGTGGGTTCATGGCACCTTTTTTGTCAACTTTCGAAAAGTTTGTTATCACTCTGAACAACTTGCACAATGGCCTAACTTAATGTTGAAAGGTCTAGCAAAGTGAATAGTAAGTCCTTCACATCACCTTGTAACCCAAATTGGAACTAACTTACAAGCATTGCCTCACCCCATGAAATATCACAAGCCAATTGTCTAAACTCCGATGCATATACCGTAATTGAACATGATCCTTGAGAAAAAGATCATATTTTAATGTTAAACATGCATTATTTGTCCCAATCTCCAAAGGTGGCATTGAACTTTTCAAAAAACATTTCAAATGAACATCAATGTACATTTCAAATGAATACAAATGAGAAACAAATTCACAAAGTGCTTAATTATGTTTAAGATTCTTTAAAGATAACGAAGACTTCTTCCATGAATGTAGACGATGAACACCATGAAATAGGACAACAAGAGGTGGGGAATCCACAACTTTAGTCAACAAGAAATGGGTAATTCACAACTTCCTAAAAAAAATTCCATTGAAAAAATCTAATTCTTAAATGTCTTATAAATGCAAAAATAAACGTAAACCTAATGGATTTTATTCAAAGTGTCAAGGACATGAAAAACCACGAGAACAAAAGTTAAAAGAAATGTTTATTTGTTTAATTTCCAAACAAGGAACAAAACAAGATTACATGATTCAAAAACAAAAACACAAAAACTAAGAACAAGAACACGAGATGTGCAAAACAAATGTGAAAATGAATCTTTATTATGCTAACATATGTAAACATGAACATGAAAAAAACATGACAAGGCTATGATGCAAGATCATGCCTAAACTAGTGTTGAATAAACTAAAAGAAATAAAAGGTCCTACTCCTTTGGGGATCTAGCCCAAGGAAACTTCCAAGGAGACTTTTATGTGTGCATCAAATAAGGAAGTTTTTTAAGAACCTTCATAATTGAAAATCGACTATGAGTTAATTAAAACTTAACTAGAATTAACTGAAACTTAATTAAAGTTAATTAAAATTTAACTTGAACTTAACTAGGATTTAATTAAAAGTTAATTCAAACTTAAATGGGAATTAACTGAAAGTTAATTTGAACTTAACTAAAAATTAATTGAAATTTAACTAAAACTTAACTAAAACTTAATTAGGAGTTATGGATGAACATTATGGATAAATTCCATCTATTGAAAGATGGTGTTTAATATTCGCATTCGTCACACATTTATTATGTGCACTTAGGCCCTAATAGTTGGTTTACTTTCAATCCCCTTATTTAAATGGTGTCTTTCATTTGGAAACCCCATCCTTTTTTCCCACTCAAGGCCACATCACCTTCATCAAAGTTCAACCTTAAAGGGACATGGGAATATGGTCATGCCGCAAAAGCCTTTGTTTTTTTGGCCCTAACTTTAGCCTTTTCAAATATCATTGTCTTTTTGTAAGCTCTTCATCCTCCCCATTCATCATTGCCATGCTTAGTTTTTTAAATAAAATTCTAGTTAAAAGCATATTTGGAATTTTTTAAAAACATAGTCAAAACAACATTCATTTGTTTAGTTTACCTTTTAGTTGGTGCACCTTCAAACATGGTATTTGAACACTTAGTGTTGTGAAAAGACTCAATTAATAACTTTTCCTAGTTATTCTTAATTTGATTTTATGTTGATGTAGGGCATATCCTTTGGAATATGATTAGAACCCTTGGTGTTGCGAGGCTATTAGCTTTTGCCAAACCTTCTAATGGCATTTGACCAATAATAGTAGGTGATGTTTTAGATCAATTGGTGAACATGACCAAAGCCTCCATTTTTGTAATGCATTTTCAACCCACTTGTCCCCCCACTAATTTGGGGTTATAGTTAAGGGAAATTGTGAGGTGATGTTGCATGATATTTGGGCAGCCTCAAATGTTCACCCTAATTGGATGGTGTTGCAAGTAGACATTGCAAATGCTTTTAATATTGTTTCTCATGTGGTTATATTCCAGAAGTTGTGTGCTGCAAATGGGCAATTGTCTCAACTCATACATTTTGTCCATTTGTTTTATGCCCCACAACTCCTTCTTTTCTTTAATCACCATTATATTCAGGGTGATCTATCTATTATTTAATCCTCCATTGGTGCTTATAAGGGGGATCCTTTGGGTGGTCGTTTTTTTGCTCTAGCTCATTTCCATGCCTATTGTAGTTCAATTGACCTTTTCTCATTTTTATTTTTTTTCCATTATAACTAACACCCACATCATTGGGTTTGCTTTAGTTGCATATCATTTTTTTCATCATTTTTTTCCCTAATTAGATTTGGTAGGCCTTATAATTCAACCTTGCAAAGTGTGTTGTTTGATCTCCTTCAAGGTTGCCTTTTGTGTTTTCACATCCATTAGGTTTTTGTAGCCCTATTGGAGGCATTAAGGTTTTAAGTAATCCTTTGGGATCCCTTTCCTTCGCATCCTTTTTTTTCCAAAATGTTTTGCACAATGATGTTTAACACATAGATGCCTTTTTTAGGTCCCAATGGCATTTGGGATTCTCACCTGTTATTTCGCCCAAAAGCTTTGTTACCTTCTTTGTTATTTCCTTCCACTCCTAAATTTTCAATGTCAACTGGCCTCCTTTAATTCAACCCTCATTTACATATTTGGGAAACTTTTAAGGCTAGGTTTTTTGGAGTGTTTGAAAGCTTCCTTAGTTCATCAACAATTTTTTCTTGTCATCTTTAAAAGTGGGATAGGTCTTGTCTTTGTGGAGGTTATTGCCTTGACAACGTACTTGGGGAGTTGGGGGTTTGTTGCCCAAATCATCGCATCTAATTTTTTACAAGGTGGTTGCCCATTTTTATTAGGGGCTATAAGGGCTAACATCTCAAGTCCACTTCCATTCCAAGCTCATTGTATGTGGGCTTATGACCTTCTACTTCTAACTAATTAAGCTTCCATCCCTCCATTTGAATAATGTTCAAAGAAAGGAATGGATCACCTTTAGGAGAACATCAATTCAGAGAGCATGCATGAACATTCATTTTCTAACATCATCTGAGAATTATTTTTAGATTGTCATCATGTTCAACTAAGGTCTTGCGTAGGCCCATGTTCAAGTGTTTGGCTTTCTGCCCACCTAATCATCCCATCTTTTAAAATGGCCTCTAACATTTTCTCTTTAACACTACACACTAGATTGGGCCTCCCCCATCCTATAGTTCCAAGTCTTTTTCAATGCATATGTGGCCAATCCATAGATTCAAAAAGGAATATACACCTACTACATTGTGTTCATGGGGGAGATCACACTACCACACATAATGTAGTTAGGGATTCTTTTGCCTCCATTGCAAGGGATATCATGTTCATGTTTTGCATGAACAAACTCATGCTCTCCTAGTGCCATCTTTCCATTCATTGTGACAACAAGTGGATATAATGTTTATAACATATGGTATTCGCATTTTGGTAAATGTAGTCATTATTAATCTAACTTGTGCAAATCTTATTTCACAAACTGTTTTTTTTTAGGAATCATTGTGATGATTACAACTCAGTCAAAGGTTGTGTCATATTGTAACCGACACCTTAAGGATGATTTCATCCTTTTAACAGTAAAAATATTTGGATGTTTACACCAATAGGCTAACGATTCTTTCATCAATGTGCTAACATGGCATGGTTGGCAAAGGGCTCTAAAGGCCTTATTCTTTCAATTTTACATTCATTTTATAAGCAAAAGGTGGAACATGTGGCTTTTTGAATAATTTAGGTCACCACTATCTTGCAATAGGTAGTTGTGGTAATAAGAAAAGCCTCTTCTAGGCTTGTTGTCCTTCTAGGTTTTTCGCCCATCTCCTTGGATGACTTGCTTTGTGTTATTGGTGATGGGTTTAGGTCCCATGTTTCTTGATTTCTCTTCATTGGGTGGTTCCCCACAGTGCATTTTGCATTTTCAAGTGTGGTCCTTTATTTGGACTTTGGTCCTTTTTCTTTTTTTTCTTATTCATTTGTCAGGTGTTTTTCTTTTATTTATTTATTTACCCTAGTTTATTTGGAGGGCCTTATTTATGTAGAGTTTGACATTGGTTACAACCCTAGTCCTTATGGTCTTTGATATGGCAAAAACTAACCAATCTTTTTTATTATTATTTCTAGTTTTTTTCAAGAATTTTTTTTTCTCTTTATTTACCTAAAATCAAATTTTCATTATTGTATGGTACTATTGTTATGTACTTTTAGTATTTTCATTTGCTATTTTTTTTGTTTGGTTTTTGTTTATTTGTTTAGTAGTTTCTTGTTTTCTTTTGTTTTTTGATTTGCTTAGTTGTGTGTGGTTTTTGTTTCGATTGTAATTTCTACAGCAATGGAAATTCTAGGATCAATTCATTGAACAAACCTAGCAAGTTATTATAATCAATGGAAGAAGGTACCAATTCCATAATTAAAATTTAAATGTTAATAGTGGTACTGGAATGTTTTGAACGAAGATGTTTACATAAAAAGAAATCTTGGGTTGTTCCATTACCCAAATCCACTATCTTTTTAGTGAAATCGCACAAAATTCATTAATATGTAACTTAATGGTTTTGGTAAAAAAACATTAGTTGATTAATACATTTTTAATGAAATGTTTTTTAATTGTTTTGGATAACGACATGTTACACTAGGTATTTTATAATTTAAGTAACATAAATGCACAATAACCCAAAAACATAATTTTAAATTTATGTAAATGTACAAGTTTGAACATTAAATTTTTAAAATATAAGTGTACATGGACCTTACATTTTGTATATACGAACATTTTGACTTAATCTTTAATTCAAATATAAATGTGAAACATAACAAGTTTTATATATCCATTTTAGAAAACTATGATGAGTGCAAATTGTAATTATATATATATATATATATATATAGATTTAACACATTCAAAATAAATGATTCAACTCATGCACAAATGTTGATAGTTCAAGAGATGTGAGGTCTTTATAAATTATTGCATGTGTTTTATTAAATTATGATAAATGTAAAATGCAATCCATGTGGAATGGTTTCAACATAATAAAAAAGTACAATTCAATTGATGTACCATATTGATAATTAAAGAGATATTAAAAAATCACTAACCATTATAATGCAATGTGTAAATAAAATAAAATTTTACCTTGATTTCCACATCAACAATGTGAAATTATTAAAAAATAAAATAAGGTGACAGCTTGTGTAAATGTAAGGTGAAGTTTATGAATAATATTCTTCACTTGTTATCAATTATTAATACAATTTATGCTAGATGTTAATAGTTGATTTTAAAAAAAATAATGACTAAAAAACATTACCATTCTTGCAAGAAGTTTAGGGTTGAGATATTTTCCATGTCAAAAAAATTTCCATTATTAAAAAATCCAACAAAATCTGATGCTAGTGAACAAGGCCATTTTCATTATGAAAATTATGCACAAATAACTAGCAAAAATTTTCATTTACTATTTGTGCATTATAATAATAAGTTAAATAATAGTCAAATTCAACAAATAATTGCAATGGGTGGCAGTGGAAAGACCCAAGATTTCTTCTTGTGTTAATACTTGGTCAAATCAATTTGATCCACAATTAGACTAGCTACAACAATTGCCTATTGTTTCCCTCTCATGCAATGTCACGCATAAAGGGGTGGAATTAAAGAGGAGAGAGAAAATGATGGAATTTACTTTTGCTTATAGCCATAAGTATTAAAGAAGAAGTTCGTCCATGTAATTGCATGATATTTTGTTCGCAATAGAGTGCAACGACAATTGAATGGTTTTGCACAACATCACCATTGCTAAAGCCTTGGCAGTTGGTTCATTTATTCATTGTGTTGTTGTGAACTTATCTTTTTAGGTAAGATTTTTCTATTTAAGAATATTTTCCTTTACATTTTTTTATTTTTTAATTTTCTTTTTGAGCTTTTTCTATTATGTTCCTTTGTATTCCTTCTACACATTCTTTTTTGCTTTGTCCTTTCAACTTTTTCTTTCTTCCTTGAAAAACATGTTTTGTATTTTAATTTTATTTTCAATGCAGGTCATCACATTTGTTGGGGCCATCCCCTTCCTTGCCCCAAGTCGGTGGCCCTTGCCCTTCCTTTAGTTTCCCATATTGGTGTTGTGTCACCTTCTTTTGTCCTTTGTGTTATTTCAATTTTAGTTAGAGTATTTCATTTTTGATCCAATTGAATTAGGGTTCATTGGCCATCAACTCACTTGATTTTTCATCTTCTTTTGAAAATCGGGGTTGAGCCTTTCCTTAACACAACATCCCCTATTTTGGTTGTGGGTCCATTCATGTGTTAAGGCAGGCTCATACATTTTTGCTTCATTGAAAAACTTGGGATGGATGTTCATCTTTTACATATCATTCTTGCATCCCTTTTATTTAGCTTAAAAACCCACCCCACAAATTCAATTTAGTAAAATCAAAATTAATCAAACAATCATAAAATATTGTCATGATTTTTAAGTTTTTTTTTCAAAAGGTGAAACATTCATTCAAAAAAAAAACTCAAACCTCTCCCCCTTACCCCACAACCTAAACTTTGGTATCCAATCTTGACCCATTTAGTTTCTTTTCATCTTGGGTTCTTTCAACTCTACTTGTATTTGTGCATCTCTATTGCCTTGAAACAAATGGTGCAATTAGTTTTTTACTTTCCCTCGAATCATTTGGCATGAGATGTATTTGACATAATGTCTTGGCACCTTTTCAATCTATTTTTACAATGATGTTTTTTCCTCCCCACTTGAAGGAGAATAATTGGGCATAAAAAGATCAAGATGCACATGAAGTGGTTTTTTTTTGTGATTGAGAGGAGCTTCGAGTTGAACATCTTTTGCATGTAAATGTTATTGTTAAAATGTTGCATTTAGACCAACACCCCCCTATGGCCACCCCCTCCATATGCCCCCTTAAACTTTTTACCATTGGTTCTCATTATCTTGGGTGGAGTCTAGAGTTGGTCCCCTTAATCTTTTTGCCAATGGTTCTCATCATCTTGGGTGGAATCTACCCTTGACCCCCTTAATACTTTTGTCATTAGTTCACATGATCTAGGTGGAATCTAGTTTTGGGGTGTGTTGAAAAATATGCTCACATTTTTAAAGCCCTTCATCTTCTTATTCTAACCCCACCCAAGTCAAAGACTATGAACATCTTAGAAGTCTTACATCCCTTGGATGTGTCTTTACCATGTTCATAGTACTTGATGAAACTATAATCAAATATGGATTTAGATTTTCCCTTGGACTTTTTCAAGTCAACATTCGTTCAATTCTTTCATCTTTTAGTTGGTGAGTCTTTAAATATGATTTGTTGGCACCTTTGAAGTTTGTTTGACATTGAAGATTTGACCAATAACTTTCCCCATTTGTTCATATGGATCCAACCACTTTAATAATAACCACATTAAACCTTTTAAACTTGTGTTTTTTCACTATTTTTTCAAAAATATTCTTGGAATATTTTCAATACATCATTTCTTTAATTTAAAAACATCAAATTTTTGTGACTATTATTATGTTAATGTTTATTTTTTTAAATTCCAAAATTATTTCATTTGAAAAAAATTCATTTTTTTGGGGGGTGTTTTTACTACTTAATTGCTATTCAAAAGACATTGGTTACATGACATAAAAATTGTTTTGTGTATTTTTTATTCATTAGATTGATTCTAAATGTTTTGGATATATGTATCCCAATATATTGAAAATAAAAGTTATAAAACCAAATTGATTTGTAGTTTTTTTCTTTTTTTATAATTCGAAATACATAAATTTAAATAGTGGTTATGACTTCAAACAAGTTAGTGCAATTGCACCTTTAATGTGTTTATATGTTGCTACAAGTTGTATTTGTAAAAATATAGTTTATGCCATTGGTACCACAAAAAAAATAAAAACCTTAAAGATTATCAATTTTATATCGATCATTATTGTTTTTTACTTTTTGTTTTAGGTTTTGTTATCACTTAATTATTCTTACAACTATTATATGTTAACAATATGTTTTTTAAAAACAACAATAGTAAGGTTACTTCATTTTTTTCCCTTCACTAAGGTGAAACTACAAAGAGATGCAACAAAGTTCATTTTGTGTTTTATTAGATTTTGAATGAACTTGGACAAATTTACCATGATGAAAATGATATACTCCTTAATGAATGCAAATTAGTGGTTATAAACAAATGAATTTAGTTATATTTAATTTATTAGATATTTTAATTCATAATTATATCAAAGTAGGCATTTGATAATCCAAAACTAAGCTAAACATCTAAGCACAACACCTAAACTAAATTAGGCTCCTAAGAACCTTGGGTATTTAGGTTAGGCTAAAACCTAAACCACATAATTTAAGCTAGGAACTTAAGTCACTTAACCCATAAACTGAAATGCAAATATGAAGGTTTAGACCTTTCACATTCATGTTTTAAAAATGAGTATTTAACCATTGGACAATTTTTATACCAAATGAAATGATGTGTCATCACATATTATTCTGCACATTTGTTTTTAAGTCTATTTAAATATATACCCTAAGTATCTTTCCTCATTATGTTAATAATATATTATCTTGTTATTATACTTTACATACATAACCTAACATATCAATAAATTATTTTAAATTATTTCAAACTAGTGTAGGTTACCATAGGTTAGGTTCTTAACCTAATTCTAGGTTATCATCAAGTTAATGTACATTATTTTAGGCTATTCAAGCCTATGTGTAGGCTACCATAAGTTAGGTTCCTACATTAATATTAAATTATAATTCCTAGGTTAGTGTAAATTTTTTAAAATTATTATTAGGTTAACCTAGGCTACTTTAGGCTATTATTAGGTTAGTGTATGTTACTTTAAGCTAATCATAAGTTAATATAGGATACTTCATGTTATTTTAAATTACCATAGGCAAGGATTTTAAACTAGTCCTAGTTTATTCCTAAAATATTTTACATGGGTTATTTTAAGTTATTTTACCCTAGGTTATTATTATTTATTCTAAGTTATTTTATTTTATAATTAATTTTATTTTTTTACCTTAACCTATTTTCAGCTATTCCACCCTATGTTATTTTAAGGTATTTACTCATTAATCTATACATCTTTCCTAATAATTTTCAACATGATGACCATTTTAAAAATCCCATAATTCACATTGCTTACCTTCAAACAAGAATTTTTGTTTTGTTGTTTTTCTATCTTCATCCAACATTATTCCGATTTACATCCACTTGAAATCAAGTGCAATGCTGTCCAATTCAAATCTTTAAGCAAAATTGTTGAAATTTAACCATTTTTTCAGTTTCTATTCAACATTCCTATACTAGGATTGTAATCAAAATCCAATAGAAGAAGTGCTCTGAAGGTATGGTGGGATGAATAATTTGATTGATGGGAGTGTTCTAGAACCTTACTAGGAATTGTCAAATGTATGCATGATTTTTTTCTTCCTTGACATGTACATATATTTGTATTTGGTACAAATATCTGTATTTGACAAATACATACCTAAATGTTTCCAACATCATCCCTCTCATTGTCGTTGCAAAGTGTCAAATCATTTGAAAAGTGATGGGAAAACCACATGTGGCAATACAACTATTTGTTCAAATCATTAGAACTGAAAGTTTGGAAAGGCCAACAAAATTGAAAACCAATTGTTTGTTCAAATCATTCCAATTCAGTGTACTTTCATAAATCTCCACCCAATGATTGCCACATTTTGCAACTTTTATTTTCATTGTCTACACTTCGTCATATGTTCAAAAAAATTATTTTTCTTTTGATCTATCTTTTCAAATTTTATGACTTGCACATCTAGACAACTTAGAGTTGCACATGTAGGACAAACATGTGTTCTTCCATCCTTTCTACTTCAAATGCTATGGCATGTTCACCTGTTTCAAAGATTGGTGAAACTTAATTCACTTCTTCATCCAATTCCAAAGGAACAAATCTTTCACTCTCATTACCATTGTCCACAATTGCATGCTCTTTGTAGCCTTTGTTTTATGTCCATTTAGCTCTTCCTTAAATTGTCGAATTTCCTTACCAAATTAAATCTTAGGTTAATTCACTTTAGGTTATCATAAATTATTTCACCTTAAACTATTTTAGGTTATTTTATCTTATGTTTTTCTTAACAAATCTTGGTTGTTATAGGTTATTATGCTTTAGGTTATTTTAGGTTATTCCACCCTAAATAATTCTTGGTTTGTTAAAATAATTATATATCATAAATTATTATAGGTTATTTTATTTTAAATTATGTAAGTTTAGGTTATTATAAGGTATAATTTAAGGTATTATAACTTAAATTAACTTAAAATAATGTAGGGTATAATTTAAAATAATTTAAAATTGAATAACTTAAAATAACTTAAGTTATAATAATAAATAATAACCTAGGGTATAATAGCCTAGCTATAATAGTGTAAGGTGGAATAGATTAAATATATCCAAAAATAAACTAAATTGGAATAATGTAGAATTATTGAAAATAGCCTAAAATAACCTAAGGTGAAATATATTAAAATAATTGATAATAATTTAAAGTAAAATAACCTATAATTATCTAGGGTGAAATAACCTATAATTTAAAAATATATATACTATTCAAATAATTTAAAATAGTTTAAGGTACAATAGTTGAAAATAACCTAGGGTGGAATATTTTAAAATAACTCATAATAGTTAAGAATAAAAATTATGTTATTTTTATATAAAAAAAAGATATTTAGATTCAACTTGGCTAGACTAAATCTAAAGCTCATTAATTTTGTTTAATTTTGGTTAAATAATATAAATGAGGTTAAAGTAGGTTATTTTTGTTAAAATAGAATAAATTTTCTTATATTTCGATAAACTTAGCTAAAACTTGGTTAAACTTGGCTAAATGAAGATAAAATTTTCTAAATTAAATGATTTTGGCTAAATTTGGTTAAACCTAGCAAATTTTTATTTAAATTTGATTGACTTTTGTTGATATTGAGTAAAATTGGTTAAACCTCAAAAAAATTAAACTAAATTTGGTTATGTATTTGGTTAAATTTTAATAAATTAGGCTAAACTTGGAAAAATTAAAACATTTAGGTTAAACTTTGATATTGAAGTTAAAATTGGTCAAAATTGGTGAAATTAAGTTACATGAAAACACTTAAGCTAAACATGGTCAATTAAATTTGGCTAAATTTAAAATGTTTTGGCAAATAAGGCTTTTTTAATGCATTTTGCTAAAACTGAGGCCAATTAGGCTAAATTGAATTAATTAATATAAATTTGGCTAAATCTGGAAAAAATTAAATGTTGTTAAAGTTGGTTACATTTGGTTAAATTAAATTAAATTAGCTTACATATGTTAAAATATGTTACATTAAGTTAAAATATAAGATTATTTATATTAAATTAGGTTATTTAAGATAAAATGTATAGGCTACTTAGGGTGAACTAGCCTTAAGTGGGTTAAATTAGGATTGGATTAAGTTTAAATAAATAAACTTAAATTAAACTAGGTTTAGATTAATTCATACTAAACTAGGTTAAAATATATTAAAATGGGAATTAATTAAACTAGATTAAATTAAAGTAAATTAAGTTAAGTCAAGATTTTAATACAATTTTGACCATGTTGATATGTATTTTAATTTAAAAAGAAAACTTGTTTAAGCAAGGTCAAGTAATTACTTTAATTTGGTTACATTAGTTGTGTAGTCATATTTGTAGTCATAATTACCTCTAGTTGTAATCATAATCATATTTGTAATAGTAGATTCATAATTATGACTATAGTTGTCAAAATGACTACGATTCAAGTCCACTTACAATTACATGACTATTTTGGGCAATAATCATAACATGTCCTAATGATAGAAACCACATTTTAACGTAGTGTGATATGCAATTGCATGCAACAAAAATGAACCCTTTATGTATTGTGACATGTGTCTATGGTTTTGGTTAATTATTCCATGACACATGGCAATTTTAAATTTATTTTGATATTTCATTTTAAAAATTTAGACAATCCAACTTAGGGCTAATAGGATGTTAACATGTGATGTTTAAGTAAGCAGGTAAATAGGTAGGCCTAGGTAGGTAATATGGAATAATTTTATATTATTTTGGGTTTAACATTTAATGCCAAAATTTTGTTATTGGTTCATCCCAAATGTCACTTGTTTTTAAAACTCCTAATGCACCTAGTTATATATTTTACAAACTTGAAAGGTAGGACAAATAATATGAGATAAAAATTTCAATTGCACCTTCATTGTAATTACTATTTAATAGTTAAAATTTAACATAGTTTATCCATAAGTTATATTCATATTATAGGCAATAATAACTAAATATTAAAAATTATAATATTAACTATTAATATTGATACTTATATGCATTAAGATAATATTAATTATTATAGTTATATTTAGTTGTAAGATAGGGTAATTAAATAAATTATTATTGTAATAATAATAATAACTATAGCTAATAGGGTAAGGTAAGTTAACACTAGGTGTATTAGGGATGTTAATTTAAGCAATCTTTATGCATATGTCATAAAATGATATCATACTAGGTTAAATTTGTATTAATCTAGGTCTTTATTTTTACAATTTGTGTCCAATTTGTACACCTTAGTTGCATGTTAGTATGTTACACACAAAATCATATAGTTCAAAAATCATATAGTGCCAATTTTATAATTGCAAACATGACCAATCTAGTTCTAAATTACAACTAATTGCACAAAAGTTGCATATGAGAAGATTTTTATTAGTGTTATGAATTTTTTATTTTGTAAAATCATAACTCCATATGGATTATGATTCAAAATATTTGAAAGGAAAAGTTTTAGCCCTTGGGAGGGGTGGAACCACATTACAATGAACAAAAACTATTGTCAAAAATATTTTTTTTCAAAGTTGTGTGTGTTTGAACTTCCACCAAGCTAATGTTTTAAAATATTTTTTATAAATCATATTTAAAATAAAGTAGTTCAACATTCAAAAAATAAAAATTTCAAAATAATTGAATTTTGATTAATATTGAATGATTAAAATATATTTATGAAAATATAATGTTTGTAACAATATACTATAAAATGCAATTTTATATTCAAAAAATTATTAAATTTGATGAAATACTTAATCATGTAATGAATATGAGTTAATTGTACCATTTCAACTCCATATGAAAAATTCCATTCATGTGATTTCATAAAACATTTGGATGAGGTTCATCCAAACAATTGCAAATGTGCAGAAAAAAAATTGTGAAAAAAAGAAATTCTTTTGAAAGGTAGTAATAATTGTGTTAAATGTCTTATGTAAAAAAAAATGTTTATGTATTTTTCAAAATGCTAAATGAAACAAAAGAAAAATTGCCCTCAAAATATTATAAAGTGTTCTAAAAAAATACTGCCCAAGTTGGCTTCCCTTGGTGTGCTTTCACTGAAAGGTACTTTCCAACAATGTATCACATTATACAATTTAAGATGATTTGACCCTTTTGTCAAACGTTTTAATAATAAAAAATCGAATTGGTAGTTTGATTCCTAATCATTCAATTGATTAAACTTGTGTTTTAAATTTCCAAATTGAGGATGAGACTATCATTTAAATATTTATTCTTTAAAATCTTTCCAATGGTTTAAAAAGGGTTGAATTTGGACAAGGTTTGATGGTTAAAACCCTATTCCAAAATTGCAAGACACCTTAGAATTCCAAATCTTGACAATTGACAATACACCTATAGTCTTGGGGATTCATTTTTGAATTCTCACACACTTATGTTTCCTCTTGATGTAAGGAGAATGTGTTTAGGTGCCTCCCTTGTTTTGGATTATTCCCAAGCCATTTCCTCTTGATGTAGTTTCAACTTTGGTTGTGAGCCCAAGACTAAGGTTGTAATTTCACCATCCTCACCTTCTTGAGTGCATGCGACATTGTCTCATTGACTAAGCAAAATTATGTTTTTATATTTGTTTGTCACCATTTTTATCTTAGACTAATGGTAATGACATATGATTGAAGGCTTATTGATGGGTGCATGCCTTTCTTTTGTGCCTACCATTGTCCAAACATCAGTTACATGGAATCAAACATTGTAATTTCATTATTTCATATAGCTTCATTTTTTATTTTGAAATTTTTATTTGATAAACATTTTTTTTCTAAATTTAATTTTTAAAAAAATGTTACTTCAAGTTGAAACACTAACACCCTTCTTTTCCAATAATAATTGGAAACAACATGTGACTAACGTTCTTTTGATGGGTTCATCAAATTGTGAAAAAAATAAAAATGTTAAAAGAAAGCAACTTTGCGAGTTTTCTATTGTCAAAACTTGAAAATTATTTTTAAAAATCACCATATATGTATATTATTTTGTAATAGGTAACCAACAATCTAGGAAATTGCTTATATTTTTTAATTTTCATATTTCATTTGTAGCCAGATTTGACTAAACCTTTTGTATGGATGGTTGCTAGCTTACCACTATCACAAAATTGTTAAATTTTTTTTTGCGTGTGACCTTTTGGCACCTCTTGTGTGTCTTCCACCATATGAAGAATTCATAGGTAAAAGAACTCAAATGTTTTCAAGATTATACCTCAAAATCTTTGCACCATTCACACTTTGTTTAACATTCTTTTAACCCATTATCCACCATTGGGATGTTTCAATGCAAGATGCGATGTTGAATGTTTTCATGTTTATTTCGTTGGAAGTTAGGTTTCAAAGAATATGTGAACAATTTTCCACACATGGTTTTAGAACCAACACCAATGATGATGAAAGAGAACTATCCACATTGGCATGGAGGAAATGAACCCTCTCCCTAACAACAAACTTTCTAATTCCTTAACACACATAAGCTAATACCCTAGTACATCCTTTAAAGTAGGTAATTTGACCGGAAAAGCTCACAAAAACAATATTTATTTTGCTTCAAGTTTGTGATGTAAGTATTGTTACCATTACTAAGATTTAGCCAAATTTGAATATAAACTAAATTAAAAAAATCCAAAAAATTATGCATCCTTTTATATTTTTGGCTACCTATTGGAATCCAGGTATTGCAAAAATTTGGCCAATTGTAAAAAAATTTGGCACAAAATCTTGTGAATTTAACCAATAAGTTTTCGCATTAAAAATCCTATAGACAAAAAATAAAATCAGCTTTTTCAGTTAAAAAAAACTCCTGAAAATGCCCCCCTCTCCCTCTCTCTCTCTCCCTCCCCCCCCCCCCCAAAAGAATAATTGGGACTCTCAAAGCACCAAAAGTGAAGTAGTTTTGAAGTAAAAATTGCAACTAGAAAAGACAACATGACAAACCCATGCAAGGGGGGCTTTAAAAACACCAAAGTAAAGTCTTATTTAAGGTAGATTACAGTAGTACTTGGGCCAGTTCAACACTAATTATATTATTTTTCAGAAAATGTTGAAACTTCCAAAAGAAAATCAAATTTAGAATTTTTTTTTTCTGAAAAAATAAAAAATAAAAATAACCCGAACCATTTGGGAATATATCATTTGTCAAAATTGAATCCTCAAAATTCAATTAATTAAATTATTCAACAAACATGTGTTGAAGTGGCCAAGATACTACAATATGGTGCACACGCCCACCCCCACCCCCCACCTAAAGCCCAAAAAAAAAAGAGAAGGGGTTCTTCAAATATGTATCCAAAGAAAATGGGGGGGGTTTTTTTTTTTCTTTTTCCTAATTTTGTGATATGGCGAGTTTTTCCCAAAAATACCAAAATTAGTCAAATTGGCTCTAGACAAAAAAAAAAACCCAATTGTTTGGGTCCAAAAAAGGAGAAAATTTGTCGGGGAAAAAACAAAAAAAAAAAACAATACTGGAAGAAAGTGAAAAAACAGGAGAAAAAAATCAGAAAAAAAGTCCAAAATTTGCAACAACAATAACAAGGAAGTTTTGGGACATTTGTGAAGCAAAAGCCAACGCAAGCACTTCACGCATCATCGCCCCAGTTCCTCCCAGCAGAGCTTTCTCGCTTCTTCTGCGTCTTCCTGGTTCTTCGTCGTCTTTGTCAGATTTCTGATTGCCAGCAGCCTCTGCGTCATCGTCTTCTTTCTCTTCTTCTTCTTCTTCTTCATCGGTTGCAAAAAATTTCTCGTTTTTTTTTGTTTTTTTTTGTTTTTGGTTTTTGGTTTTTTTTTGTTTTTGTTTTTTTGGGGGTTCGTGCAGAATTTTGCTTGGCAGAGAGTGTAGGGGAGAGGATTGTCCGGGGGCGAATCTTGTTGCTGGAGGCTGAGATGGGACTAGGAGAAGCGGGTGGAGGAGTAGTGCAGCATGCAGGCCCGCGTATCTACAGCTGTTGCAACTGTCGTTGTCACGTCTCGGATCACGACGACATCATTTCCAAGTGCTTTCAGGTACTCCTCCTCCTCCTCCTTCTTCCCGTCCTCCTCGTCATCCTTCTCTTCCTTAGGCTGCTCTCGTTGATGTTTTTGTTTTGGTGGCGAACGTAAGTACGTGCGTGCCTGGAGTGGTTGCGGGAAGTGGGAAGGGGAGTGTGCAATTGAGGATGGGACTGTTGCTCAATTTTTTTTTGGAGGAGGGGTAAGGGGATGGAGACCGCAGAATTTTGTTTTTACGGATCTCTGGACGAGGTGGGTGGTTAGGTAGATAGGCAGTTGATTCCCAGCCAGGAAGCAATCAAGGGAGGGCTCAGGGGGGGAGGGAAAGCAGCACAGAGGTTCAGCAACAGTCGACTCTATCGTAGGTCACCAGGAGACCTTGAGAACCCTCAAGACAACAACACAAGGTTGCTTGATAAGGAGCCATAGAACTGCAGAAAATCCATGGCAAATCCATAGGCCATGTGGATTCATCAGCCAGTATGACTACTACCACTGCTGGTTTCTAGTTCGTTGACTCACTGCCTGTCCAAGTGCTGAATTGAGTTCTGTGGATCATGGCATGTGTGTATGGTGAAGACATACAGTGTGCAATTGTGCAATTGCGGCAAAAGAAGAATCTCACAGATGTAATTATCATGCTACATTTTGACAAAGAACTTCTTCTTCTTTTTCACATACTTAGGAGTCACACACGAAGGAGAGCACATGCTTGCTTGCTGCTCCTTAACATATTTTCTGACATGCTTTAGGGTCTATCAGCCCTCCACGCATGTCAGGTCACATCTGGATTTGAGTGTCAGAACCTTTGTACTCTTGCTCTACTTCGCATATGTGTGCCAAAACACAGACTGTAAATTGACATGTGTGGTGCATTCATGCAACTGACACACATGGAAGCTTTGTCTTGCAGGGAAGGAATGGCAGAGCTTACCTAGTTGCAAACGTGGTGAATGTATCAGTTGGGCCCAAAGAAGACCGACAGCTCATGACAGGTTTGCATACAGTGGCAGACATTTCCTGCTTTCAGTGCCAAGAGGTGCTTGGTTGGAAATATGAAAAGGCTTTTGAGGAGTCTCAGAAGTATAAGGAAGGGAAATACATCCTTGAAAAGGCCAAAGTGATGAAGGAAAACTGGTGAGAGGTGTTTGCTTATACAGACGTAGCTTAGTAGATTTGATGTGATTGCACCAATCAATAAGTTCAGAACCACCACGGTTTAGTTTAGACTGGTTGGAAAGGTGCTGAAACACAAGTAAGGGGTGCAGGGGGTGGGGCAGCAGAAGTTTGGTGGGATAGAGAAGTTGTGATGGAAGTATATACACAATTGTGTATGCAGATGTGTTTGACATTCAAATGTACAGTATTCATTGCAGGAAGCTCCACTTATCACCCTTCTTTGCCTTCTGGGTTTTTCTGGATTTTTCTGATGTTTTCCAGACCTGTTAATAGCTTAAGTTTCAGCTATATGGCTCAATGGCTTATCTGTCAGGAAAATTTACAAACTGCAACACAGACTGTAGTATATGAGATAAAATGGTGGTACGAACTGCAGTCATCACTGGACGTGGATATGAATAGTGTGTACAACTAACTATTTTGCACCTTGTAGAAAATGTATGAAAGGCAGGACCTTATTTGGCTTCCAGACGAAGATGGCAATACTGACTTCTATTCATATCCACAAGGCAAGTATATGTGGGCTTTACAGCTACATACCTACAATAGGTAGGTAGCATTTCTGATGAAAGTCAATGTGCCAACAAACAAGAGAAAGGGTTCATGCACAACAATTCCTTGATGCCAAAGAAAAAGGTTATGTAATGATTGCAGATAAATTTGCAGGATTGTGATGAGATGCTTCTACATTCAGGAGGCGTCCCAGTGACAGTGATCCAGTACCACAATGATGATATGTCTCAGCATAATACTGTATTACAATGAGATTTTTCAGCATTGAGGAAGCTTGCCAGTACACTTGATTAGACCGGAGACAGCTGGTCTAGGAACAGGTATGCTTAGGGGGTCCACCAGCCTCACTTCGCCAGGAGCAAATGCAAGCTCAATATGCCTGCCACCCAGCAAGAGATTAATGAACATATGCTAAAACACACTCAAGACATTAGTGCAAGGTATGTATTTTCTTGCAAACATGGTCAGTCCCTCACATGACATTTTTCTCTTAGAAACTGATGCTCAGGTCTCAAAATGCACTGATATGGAAATATGATTTCAGTAGGCAGTTCAGAGCAGCTTGTCAAACCTGCGCAGATCCAGACCAATCAGTCCAGCTTGCAGAACAGACAAGTTGTCTGAGTCAGGCGAGACAATGACAATGGTGTCGCCAAAGTACTGAGTTTCCAAGATTGACATAAGTTGTGTGACACGGACAAACACATCTGCCACACTCTCATTAGGGGTGCCATCTGTGTAAGGAGGTGGACGCAGATTTGGAGACACTGCATCAGTTGTATACACCTGAAGAAAGGAGCTCACAACATTCAGAAAAAAACATGGTACAAAGGATCAACAATCTGTTGTCATCATCACCATTTTATTCTATCCAGCTACCAAACCATGTTGTTCATAAGCAGGCAAATGATAGGTGACAATGATCAAGGCTATTTTATGTGAATTGAGTAGAGAGAATTTGACATATCTCAAAAGTCTCGACAGAGCAGCTATATGAAACTGACCTCCTTAATATCTGCCAATTGCTTCCCTTCATATGCTCCGAGTCCTCGTGCATCTAAGAAACTGTATTCAGGCACTATACGGCTGCAAAAAGACATAGATACAAGCGGACAAAGGAACCCATAAGAATCACTACCCAATTGCTTGCACTGGATGATGAGAGAAAACAAAATCCCACCAATGACAAGAAGCTGTGCACATATAAGAAGAAGAAGACAAGAATTGAAACTGAAAAGAGATCACAATTTCTGAGCTGAACTCGAGGAAGAAATGCAGGCGAAGAATGTCAGGGTTGGAGCAGCAAGGGGAGATGAAGAATGCAAGGGATGAAGCAGGGAGGTGAAGAATGTTAAGAGTGAAAAACACATGCAGATGCAGACATGTACCTGCGACCTACGTTGTTGGCGTAAGCAATGATTTCAGCTGTCTGGTATGCTCGTTGTGTGATAGATGGCCAGATCCAGCAGCTTCCATCACATGCTCCTAAATCCTTGAGCTTGCTGGCAGCTTTTGCTGTCTGCCTTTTGCCTAGCTCAGAGAGGCCATTGTCAATAGAGGTTTTTGTCACAGGATTGGTGTTGATGATGCCTTTGGTTTCAAACTCTGATTCTCCAGCTCTCACCAGATAGTAACTGCTGTCCACAACATGTCCCCCCCCCCCAACAAACTCCCATGTCAGAGAAGCCCCAGCAGAATTCCAAGCAATTCAGACTACCAGTTTTCTCCCTCTTCTTCTCCTGGTGGTGGTGGTCGTGATGATGATGGTGACGAGTCTAATCTTCTTTCTTTCTTCTTCTTGTGGTTCTTGTGATTGCAGCTTTGTACGAAGGCAGTGGATTGAGGCAGAAGGAGATTGTTACATACCGATTGTTGAGCCTAACTGGTGGCATTTGAAACAAGCCTGCTGCATGAGCATGCTGGTTGATGCCCAGAGCATTCAATAGCATCGTCATGTGAGGAACATGAATTCGGAACTCCGTAACTCCCAGCAGCAGCTCTCTCCTCTTCAGCTCCTCTCCAGCCAGCTCCGGAAGGAAGTCGAGAGTCCCGAAGCACAACAGACTCGCCGCCAGAGCGCACTTGAAAGCCGCTCTTGCTGCCTCACCACCATCTCTTCCACGATCGTTGCTCTGCCCTCTTACAAAATTCTGTCCTTCTTCAAGCTCATCAGACTCGCGTCTTTGAATCTCCTCCTTCGCCGACGGCTCCGGGTCTCGTCGTCTTTCTTCGCGATTCAGCGCCAGAAAGTGCGTCACACGCTGCTGCTTCGTCTTCCTCGCCAACAATCTGTTGCCATCATCAGCAGAACAACAACGCCTTGAGCGGCCGGAGAACCTCCGCAATGCCAAATCCGTCGCAGCAAACAGAGCGACGCTGCAGGTAGTCATTGCTCCTACATACTACATTCCTCTCTAAAGCCCGCCTCCGAAACCACGCCTCACGGCCACAAAGCGTCCAGGCAGCAGAATTCCGAAATTCTCTACGGAATTCAGAAAAAGGTTGTAGAAAAAGGTACAGAAATCGAAGGGCGGGAGTGGAGACAGAGAAAATTGGGGACCAGAAAAGAATACAAAGAAGCTTGCGGAGAAAGAGGGTTGCTTGACCAACTGCAAAAGCAAGATGGAAAAAGTATAATCTCTTGTCTTTCAAAGTAAGGCCAACAGCAGCACTACCACCTGGGCAATCTCCTCTACAGGGAAATGGAGAATGAGAAAGTTGGGTAGCAGGAGTTGCAAGGGAAAAAGCCTAAAATCAAAAGGAGAAACAGGTCTGGTCCAGTTCCTAATCAAGCTCATAATCATAAGTTGAAGAGCAGGAGCTCGGGCAAGTTGTGACAATTGGAAAAGTGATTGTGAGAATTTGCTCTTCAAGTCTGACAAATGGAGTCTATATATGCACAGCTTAGTTGCTTCTTCTCCATAGCTTCGGGAAAACTGTTGTTTGAACATCTTGTGCATGAACTATATGATTCCAAATAGCTCTTGGCAATTTGGTGCTGAAGAAAATTGATCCTACACTTTGATCATGATTCATTGGATTCTGGCAGTCCTGGTCAGAACTTAGCTAACATTCTGCCAATTTTGGAGTCAAAATGAGAAAATTTGCCACTACCCAACCAGAGCTTTTATTTTCCTGAAGACCAAAACACCAACCATGCATGGAGCATGGCCTCCTTAGCTGTACAAATCACCCTCACATGGGGCATGAAACTCTAGATTGGTATCCCACAATTCCAAATAACACTCTTTTCATTTGTATCTCCTTCTGCAGATGGACTCTTCATCGCTGGACATCTCAGTGTGATCTGAAATGCCATATCTGAGAATGAACAGAAGTACTCATGACCTAGCTCTCAACCCAAGATGAAATCTAACAAGCCAATTGACTAAAGAAAACTGATAGATTGTCTATATAAGGAATAGTGAAAGACAGCTGTGCTGTACAAATTGGTGCCCAAGGAGCAGTTTATTGGATAAGCAGAGCACCAAGAGTTCACACAAAATACCTCAGCTTGTAGTATGGAAAACTGTAGTTGGGAGAACACATGCTCGTGAAGGGAAAATTGATCAAGATGTACACTTTCTTCAAGTACACATTATGCATCACTGAGGCTGCTTAATTGGTGAAGATGCTGGCCAGCAACATCTGGAGGGAAGGGTTAGCTGTTACCTCCTCCAGTGTTGCTGTTACAGGCCGTTTCCCCAAAAAACAATCCAACCATGTTGACGACCTTATCATGTGCTTCAAAGATGGGTACTGCTGCATGCATGCTGCACAGCCTGAAACCGTGATATCCCACAAATCTTCCTCTTCTGCAGGCTCCTCTAGTCTTTCTGCCCGTTGGCAGCGTTCCAAGTTGATCAAGATGACACTGAAGATTGATTGCATGTCACTAGGTGCCAAAAAATGTGAGAGCTGATTTTCGCTTGTCAGGCCTAGTACTATGGTGCACAGGCTGGCCACCAATGCACACTCCATCACTGGCTGTCCTTGCAGTGCCCAGGCAGCCAGTGCAGGCAGTGCTGGAATGAAGTCTACTACATTCAATCCTCGTAAAACATCCTTCTTGTTAAGAAGATTCAGAAGGCTGTCACAAGAATCCACAATGGGTCCCTGAAAACCTGGCCCTCCTGTCTGGGCTGCTGCTTGAGCAAACTCAACAATCTGCTTATGACCTTCACACTCAACTAATGCCTTGCAACCATCAACCTCTGTGGTCAATTGAGATAAGGCAGGCAGAAAAAACACTACAGCCTGAATTGCACTATCTTGACCCTCATTTGTGACAGAGAGGAGGAACCCTAATAACTTCAGAACCTGGTTATGATGTGCAGATGGTGCTTCAGCCAAATACCTGCCTACCAAACGTGCAGCTGCAAGGAGCATATCTCCACGTGCAATTCCATGCTCCTGGGCATCTTCAAGAAACTCTAGGATAACCCCAACTACCTCATCCAGAGCTACAATTGCCTTCTCCATGGCAAGTTCCCCCAAGTTCCCTCCAGCATCTTGCTGTTCTGCCACAACATTCATGATGTGTTCCAGGAGGAAGAAAAAAGTGGCCAGCTGTCGCTGCTTCATTGCAGCTTCCGGATTTTGAGCAACTAGGGTTCCACCTGAATTATCAAACGCTATCCTTGCGACTTCATTCAGAAGTACTGCAGTCTCAACTCTTAATGTTTCTAGGATCAGCAGAAAAAACCTATCTGAAGGGACGCGTCTCTGTTCATCAGGAATCTTCATGGTTCCTACAAGCCAGCTGTCCCCAATCAACTGCACTAGAGCCTCTGCCAATTCCAATGCCAATTGTTTCAATTTTACATCTACCCGATTGTGCAAAACCAGGCCAAGCCCAGAGCGTACTTGATCCGCCCAATCAACATCAAAAGGAGGAGCCTTTTGTACAGCTATTTGCATGAAATCCGAGAATTGAGAGGCAAGAAGACGGTGGAGAAGAGAAAGAGCTTCAAACTTAAGTATATCTTGCCGTGAGACTAGTTGTCTAGCTACAACAGGAATCACACCTACCAGATATTGTGAACATTTGGCAAGATCCTCCTCAGAATTTGCCGTGGCCAACATAAACTCAAGCAACCTCACTCCAATTGGGATCGCCAATGAAGTTGGAGGCGCATCACGGAGCTGGCTAGCAACTATCATCAGAACACTATGGCCGTGAATAGCCTCAAGCCCCTTTTCAGAAGCACTACCTATGGCTAGCAAGCACTCAAAACAATCAGCAACAGCTGCTGCTGCCGTTGCATCATCATCATTATCATCAGCATCCTTCTTCTCCTCATCTTTACTTGCTAAAGTCTCAACAAGAATGGGAACTATACCGATGGTGTCATCCCTCGCCGCAAGCTCAGGCACTCGACAAAAGGCAGCAATGATTGACAGGGCCAGGTTCAAATACGCACGTTGCTGCTCTTTCTCCTGCTGCAACCCTGCTGCTGCTGCTCCCTTCTTTGCCTTTCCGGTCCCAGTCTTGAGCAATCGCTTCAGGAATGGGAAACCGATAGCATCAAACACCTTGCGCACCACTTGCAGATCATCTCCCGCCACAATCTTGGTGGCTAACAACAGCCCTACCAGGCGCTGCTCGTCGTTACTCCCCTGCAAAAGCTTCACACAATCCTCCATCTCCCCTGTGCTTTCCCTTCCTTCCTTCCCTGCCCAAAACCCTCGTCGTCCCCGATCCACTTCTAAGCTCGGATTTCCTTCTTAGGGTTCCCCAACTTTGGCACGTCGTTTGTCGCTTGCTTTTAGGGTTTGGCTTTGGGACGTGGCTCCTCACTTTCTTTGGGACATCGATGGTACTCACGTCAGAAGCTGTGCTCAGAATTCCTACCAGCATTCGACTTTGGCACGTCGTTCATCATGTGATTCTAGGGCTAGTCTTTGGCACGTCGTTTGTCACTTACTTTAGGGTTTGACTTTGGGATGTCTCTCCTCACTTGCTTCGGGATGTCAATTTGTTCCCACGTAAGAAGATGCTCAGAACTCCTGCCCACGGTTTGACTTTGGAACATCGTTTGTCACTTACTTTTAGGGTTTAACTTTGGAACGTCGAATCGCACTTGCTTTGGGACTTCAAATTGTCCCCACGTAAAGAGACTGCTCAGAATTCCTCCCAGGGTTCGACTTTAGCACGTCATTTGTCTCTTACTTTTAGGGTTTTGACTTTGGGAACGTCCCTCCTCGCTTGCTTTGGGACGTCAATTAATTGTCCCCACGTGAGAGACACTGATCAGAATTCGTCCCAAGTTTCAACTTTGGCACGTCGTTTGTCTCTTTGCTTCTAGAGTTTCACTTTGGGACATCATCAGTCCTTTCACTTGCTTTGGGACGTCCATTGTACCGCCGTTCACACTAGGTATTTGAAAATTGGAATGAATTATTCAAAAAGTTCATATTTTTTAAAATCTTAAGTTTTTTCAAATAAGACCATAATTATTTTTGAACACCTCAACCACTCAGTTTTTAGCAAGTAATAAGAATTCATTCACATTTAAAATAATTTTACCTTTATTTCAAAAGTTGGAATGACTAATTGAAACATATTATTATTTTAATTTTCAAGACATGATTTTTATTCAAATAAAATACTTTTTTTGAGTAGCTAAAACACCTTTAGTAGTTTTCAGTATGCAATTGTAATTCCATTGTTTCACCTTTCAGAAATGGGTTTATCATCTTTCAGAAATCCTCATATAAATTACCTAGGGCCCAAAATCCATTAAGCTACTATATAACTCTACATTGGATCAAAACACAATATCTTTGCCTTGCTTGGTAGGCAATTCCAAAAACCACTTTGTAATGAAATTTGAAATCTAAGCAAACATTTCACTTGGAACTACGAACTTCACATGATTATACAGAATTGAAGTTCACAATAGAAACTACCCTATTGAAGGAAAACTCCAGTTTTAGTTTTGTTTGGGTCCCCCGGAGGGGAGGGGTGTGCCAGCCTAGGAAGTAGTGCAATACCAAGGCGACGCGCGCGGGGCCAGGCAGCAAGCTACCGGACGGCCCCGCCCCCGAGAAAAATTAGATTAATATCATGAGGCTCGATGAGCCTCGTATCAGATATTAAACTGATAAGAACAGATACTACACTTGA
>Ga0116227_10001156_pt1 | contig 57458 bp, 53 predicted proteins | sample S1TSphgellanicum_FD_89693 | JGI IMG/M metagenome (GOLD analysis project Ga0116227, IMG submission 89693) | Host-associated microbial communities from peat moss isolated from Minnesota, USA - S1T2_Fb - Sphagnum magellanicum MG | ecosystem: Host-associated > Plants > Peat moss > Unclassified...
TGGCTTGAGGTGTATGTTGTGTGGGTCTAAAGGTGGAGCAGCCCATATGTTGGTGTGTGATAGATGTTCTAGGGGTTGGCACATGGCGTGCATGACTCCACCTATGGATGTTGTTCCCGCTGGATGGTGGGTTTGTCCTTGTTGTATTTTGGAAGGGTAGATGACTTGATCTTCACATGGTATGGATTGCAAATGAACGACTAACAATGGGGCAACATAGCACCCGGCCTTTTAATTTATGCACCCGTGAAGGTGTATAACATCTAGAAGATGTATAGGGTTACCTAGAAGTTAAAGGGACCTAACCACCAGCTAAAGGGGCGAGTTGTGGTACATGAATATTTCTGTATTCTTTCGTCCATGTTATGTGTTTATGTGTGTATGTGAGTATGGTATGTCAGCAATGTATGTTGTATGACGATATATATTCGCATAACAGCTGTCATGACCATATGTGTGTTAGCTATAGCGTATAATGTGCTATGGTAGCAAATAGTGCCTACTTAGGGTTTCCAGGTTTAAGGTTAGAGGATTAGGGTTAGAGGAGAATGACTCTTTTGGTAGGACCCACCCTCATGTTGTGAGTGGGGGTATAGCGTGAGAGAGGGTTCAAAGAACATAGTTTTTCGAATTGAGCCTAGAGCGTTGAAAGTAATTGAAGTTAGTGGAGCTCTAAACTATGGTGTCTTGTTAACATCAGCTTGGATTCTCCGAGTGTAGTGGGCTTGGCTTGATTATATTTGTTTGCATCATGAGTTTTATGATAGTAGGAGTTTTATGATAATAGATCTTTCTCGTGACATTTTCAATTATAGTACATGAATATTTGTGTATTCTTTCATCCATGTTATGTGTTTATGTGTGTATGTGAGTATGGTATGTCAACGATGTATGTTGTATGACGATATGTATTCGCATGACAAGTTAAGAAAATAATTGTCTTAATACAAATGTGAGAAAAAGATTTTCAAAATTCTTCATAAAACTAACGAATGATTATCCTATATAACTTGAACTCATAATATAATTTCAAATGTAATATATTATTTTTAGGACAAAGCCTTTCGTGGCAAAGTTGCTTTTTTAACATCTTTCCATTTTCTTGTACCATCCTATATTTGTATCATGCATGTGTTCTCTTCAATGTTTTATTTGAAACCTTAGCGTGCAATTAACATTACAAACATGAATACAATGAAATTTCAAACATCCCATTTAAAATTTTAAAAAAATAGTATCAAATCAATCAATAATGTTAAAAATATATTCGAAGCATTTTTATAGTGAAAAAAATAGTAAAATTTAAAAAGTAAGCATGCAAGAGCATGTGGTGAGAGTTAAATTTACCAATGTAACGAATAATAAAATTAAATGTTAAAAGAAAGAAAAATAAAAATCAATAGTTATATATTCAACCCTAAAGCCATTCAAGTTCCAACACTACTTTTGACTCATTAATTCTTTAGACCAAATTCTTGAGCTCTGTCAAAACCCTAACCCTAACCCTAAGGCCTGAACCTTCCTCTTCTAGATCTAGAGCTCTCTTGTGCGAAAGAGAGAGAGAGAGAGTCCGAGCCAGCGAGCGAGAGCTGCGGTTGTGGAGAGAGCAAGAGCTGCTGCAATGGGAGATGATCGAGGTAAGGGGACTGTGACTCCTTTGGCAGAGACGCTATCAGAGGCTGATGCTGCGGTAGTAGCGAGAAGAGTGGCAGAGGCTATTCAAGCACAGCGTCAGCAATTGCAAACTTTGCAAGGATATCACAATGACAATCGCGCTCTCTGTAATGTCCTCGTGCAGCTTCCGGATTTGGTTTCTTACGATATCATGGTACTACACACACCTCCTTTAAACTCCTCCCTTTCTTTCTTCTTAGCAGACTGAATTTCCCTTTGAAAAACCTACATGGAGGAGAAGAGGTTCGTTTCTCGCAGTTTTCTTTGCAACAGGGCAAGTTCTTTGTATATGATGACAAGGATCACGATTTTCTTTGATTGCTGCAGGTTCCCTTTGGAAAAGCTGCATTCATGCCAGGACGTCTCATACATACAAATGAGTTTCTGGTATGAATTCGTGGCCTTTTGTTTCTCTCTCTCTCTCTCTCTCTCTCTCTCATTGTTATGTCCTCCCCGGGTTGCAGCATTGTTCTCCCTTTGCTTCCAAAGATTAGAAAAAAAAGGCTTTTTCTCTACCCTAACTAGGGATGCTGCTATTGAGAAATTTCTTCTCTGGAATAAAATCTCTTCTTGCTCTTCTTTTTTTTTTCTTTTTGGGGTGGGAATGGCTGTCATGGCGATAGCTCAGGTTCTTTTAGGCGAGGGTTACTATGCAGAACGCTCTGCAAAACAGGCAGTGGAGATACTCGAGCGCCGGAGTGAATTCTTGGATTCCAAAATCAATGCTACCAAAGTCCATATTGGAGATCTTGAAGCAGAAGCCACCTTTGTCAAAAACATAGCAGATGAAGCTGCAGTTCGTTCTCTCTCTCTTTCTCTGTCCATCCATCTCTTTCTTTTGTTGCTTTGATTGCTGGGTGTTGCTTTTACCCAGATTGTTCTTGGAGGGATCCCATCTTAAGAGTTTTTTCCTGGACTTAGATTGATGTAAGTTTGTCTAAAGCACTTGGGTCTTATCCTCCCTGCTTCATGGGTCTCTGAGGATGGTAGGCAGGTGTTGTGGAGATCAAGGAGGAGTACACGGAACCAACTGAGTTTTCTTTTCAGCAAACAAATCCTGTTGAAGACGCTACACCAGGTTCATAGTTCATACACCATTTCTCTTTTGTCATTTGCTTTGACTCATGCAAATTTAGACACCTTATGAATATCAAGACCAAAAAACACATAGGGAGGAGATATTTCTTTAGAACGTAGTAATCCTAAGAATGCGGATGGTTTTGGGTGGCTTGTATGCAGTTGATGGAAAGGTTTCTGCAGATGCAGAAGATGCAAAGATTATGGCACGAATTGCTGAACTAGAGTTGGCAGAGGCTGCTGCTGAAGATGGTACAGGCAGTGATGATGATAATGATGCAGAGGTTTATAGACCGTTCACTCCTGTCCAGAGGTCACTGCTAGATGAAGATGAAGATGAAGATGAAGAGGGAGAAGATGAAGAGGAGGAGGAAGATGATGATGATGAATATGAAGATGTCTTTCAAAGGCTAGCACAACTTCCCAGTTCAAGCAGCAAAGGACAAGCACACTTCACAAGAAAATTGTACCAGCAGCAATCAAAGAGAGTGCTAAGTGAAGAACATGATGTTAAAGGTGCTCATGAAATTCATGCTGCACCACATCGTGTCAGGTTCAAGGATGAACTCAATGTGGAGAGAGGAGCTTCTCTTTCTGCTCAAGACCGGCTTCCACCACGTTCTCATTCTCCTTCCACTGTGCATCTACAGGTGTGTGTGTGTGTCTCCAAAATCTTCACACAGTCCTGTGGCCTCTTTATTATTTGTGGAAATTGGTTTCAAAGTTTTGGAATCAGATCCTGTGGGTTGTGGATAAAAGTGTTGTTTTGTTTCAAACTTGTGCTTGAAATGACAGCAGTGCAAAGTTTGGGTCAGGATTCAAGGATTGAGCTTGAAGACATGGAGTTGTGAATGAATGGTATTGGATCAAAGACTTAGTACATTGTTCTGCCTGTGACAGGCCTTTTCTGGAACTGTATTGGAACGGAACCCTGATAACCTCTCTTCTAATCAATCTGTTGCCCAGGTGAGTCATTCCTCCATCTTATTCATTTGAATTCAGAACCTTGCTTGATTACACAAAGTAGTTAGCAGTGTCCATGCTCAATATGTGATGGTGTTTTGAATGTCCATGGCCATGGTCTTTGACTGCAGCATCTTTAGTTAGGAGAGTGGGAAGGGAATTGCAACTGGTTGTGGAACACCTAATAGCTTTGTGTGCCTGTGTTAGCTTTGACAAGTGCTTTTCTGACTTGTTTGAGAGCAAAGAAGTACACTTGGATGACTGCCTTGTACACTTGTGGTGGTATCCTTAGGGTTTAGAAACCTATGACCTGACTCCAGGCCTCACTGAACTAATTTCCAATGAGAAACTCAGCTTCTTATTTCTATGTTGTTAGCATTCTTACATTAGTTTCCTGCAAATGTTGCATGCAATTTCTTCTGAACAACAAAAGGTAGAACAGGAAATTATGAGATAAAAACCCTATATTTCAAGCTTCAAATGTGAGGCCACAGGGTGTTAATTTTTTCTGAGTTCATTTTGGTAACCTTAAACAATGACCACAGGAAGAGGAAAATCAGCCAACGCGACCAGTTTCGAAATTCAAGCTTCGCAAGGGCAAAGACTCCTAGGGCACAGAGCAGTTTATGGGAGTGAGATCAACAATCTTAAAGACCGGTTGGTGTCATTTTATGTAAGATATTGCTGCCATTTTTCAAGGAGAGATTGCAGTCTTCATATGTAAGTAGGAAAATGAGCACAAATTGTTAAGAGATGCAAATCATCTGCACAAATTGTTCCTTTTTTGGATCCTGCTGAAAAAAACACATCACTTGTGGTCAATACTCATTTTTCGTTTACCTCATCACATTTTGTGGAAAAAAGTAAGGAGCGTCATGACAGGATTGTGAGATAGGACTGACACTCATGGAAACATTGCAAATATTATTCTGGAAGTTTGCCCATTTACACTGTTGAATTTGTTCAAACTTTTTAAACAAACAGGGGTTATTGTAGTGCTCATAGTGAAGTACACTTAGATTGTGATGATCATGCAGTGGAGAACTACTGTCTACTTGGTGTCTTTTTTTGTGTCATTCTGTAAATCTTTCTAGTCACTCCAACAAATTTGAAAACAAGTTTGCACCTTGATGCAAGCAAGTCTCAATGCATGGTTGAATTTGTACTTTTTGAACTTAAAGAAATTATGTTGGTTTGAACCCTTCATTTCTCCTCAGAGTTGGCTTCTTTTGTTTTTTTCCTCTCTTTGTTACCTCCGAGATTCCTGATGCCACTGATGGATACAAAATTTCAGTTGTTAAAATGGATTTCCTGCTATATAACACCACTTTGTTTAACCATCTTGAAAACGGTTTGATGCTGGCTTGGTACTGTAAACCTCATCTTCAAAGAGGTTCAGATCCCCAACTTCTGGGTGTGTATGTCTGTTTACTTTTGAGGATTGATTGATTACCTGTGTGGGTTGTTGTTTCACTCCAATAAGCACAAAGCAGCACATCTCTGTTCATGAAGTGATTGGTAGGTTTCAAATCTGACTTTCAAAGATTTGTTGTACAGAAGTGTTTGGTGATGTCTTTTTAAGTCAACAGAGATTACTAGAAGAGCATTTGGGAGCAATGCATGTTATGCGAAGATACAATGCATGTGTGATCTATGTATTATGAGCATGGCAGATCTGAAGTGTGCGCTTATATATTTAGGTAAGTGGCAATTGGGCACTCATCACATACATCTAAAAAGCTTCATCTTATGAAAATTGTTCATTGAACTTGCATAAATTTTCTCTAACCCTCATAAAACAAAAACAACAGATGAGTTTATTTATAACATCATAAGTTCATTACACAAAAAAAATCATATTAACATAAAGCTTGATAATTTTTAAAAAATTAACAACATGAAAATATGAAAAAAATAGAATTGATCTCAAAATTGTTCCCACAAGCCCTTCAATACTCTTAAAAAAAGGAGAGCAAATGAATTTTTATTCACCCATTTCATTTAGATGTGATAAAAATTATCATTCAAATTATTAATTTTTTCAAATTAATTAATTTTCATTTATTTTTAACTTGAAATAATTAACTTAGCTGTAATTGAAACCAAGGATTTCCTAATTTAAAAAATATTTATGTATAAAATCCCATATGAATTATTATTTATTTTCATATTTATTGATCTTTCTACCAATAGGCCATAACCTCTATTATTTTACAAAACGTGTGATGAGGAGAAGGAGGTTCGGGCATCACAAAATATTTTCTTTCGGGCAGAGTACATGAGCAGAACTAGCCGTTGCGCGTTCCGGAGTTCCGCGCGCTCGCGTCTCTTGTCTCCTCTCGTCGCTCGCTCTCTCTCCCTCTCTCGAACTCCTCCGTTGAGAGTGTTGTTCTGGTCGAGCGCTTCAGGATTTTCTGATGTGATGTAATTTGTGAACATAGGAGCGGGGTTTCGGAAATGGCGGAGTCGGAGTTGCGCCGCTGTTACAACGACAAAAACAACGTTCAGAATGAATTCCTGCAAGAAGAGAATGAGATTCTGAAGCAAAAGCTGGAGATTCACATGAATCTGTGGGACCTTGACAAACAGCAAATGGAGAGCGACTTCTTCGCGGTCGGTGTTCTTTTCACTATCTATCTATTTCCCAAAGCTCTGTGTCGACAATTTATTTTTTCCTGTTTTGTTTTAATTTTGATTCGAGACGGCATGAAATAACAATACTTGAGTCGTTGTTCTTTTTCCATCTGTTTTCATTATCTACTTCGCAAGCTATGTATCGACAATCTCTGTTTTCTTTCGAGACAGCATGAAACAAATAATACTTGCGTACTTCTTATTTTTCCTTGTTTTCCACTATCTTCTTCGAAAGCTCTGTATCGACAGTTTCTGTTTTATAGCAGCACGGAATAATAGATACTTGCGTCCTTATTTTTCCTTCGTTTTCACTATCTACGTCGTAAGCTTCGTATCGACAAATGACTGTTTTCTTCGAAACAGAAGCATGAAATAATAGATAAGTGCGTCCTTATTTTGCCTTCTTTTCTCTATCTACGTCGCACGCTCTGTTTTGACAATTTCTGTTTTCTTCTTCCAGACAGCATGAAATAATACTTACGTCCTTCTCGTTTTTCCGTTGTTTTCCTTATCTACTTCACAAGCTATGTATCGATAAGTCTTGTGTTTTTTTCCCGTGTTTTCACGATCTATTTCACATGCTATGCATCGACAAGTATTTTTGTTCCCCCCCCCCGGTGTTTTCACGGTCTACTTCGCCAGCTATGTATCGACGAGTTTTTTTTTTCTCATTTTCGCAGTTTTTTTTCCCTTCTCGATATAGAGTTTTATAGTTTTCCTATGATATCAGATTTTGTTGAGGTTGTCGCTGACTGCATTCTCTGTCTTTTCTTGTTTTGGGGTGAATTTGCAACAGGCGATGCAGGTGCAAAAGAGGAAAGCTTCTGCACAGACATATGAGAAGGCGAAGCTGAAAGTCTCTCACGGTTTGCAGCAGCAACAAGAGTTTGTTATGAAGCTCAAACTAGGTAGGTTTATAATCCAGGATACATATGTCTCTTTTTCTTTTTCTTTTCGGTTTCCAGGTACGACCTTCATAGTATAAGAGCATCTGAAGACTTCTGAAGATCCTGAAAACCACGTTTTGTTGGCTTGCAGAAGCGGCATTGGAGAATGTCGAAGTGTTGCAAACGAAGGTCAAATTTCTCACCGCACTGCTACAGGACTCTAAGGTAAAGAGAGAGAGAGAGAGAGAGAGAGAGAGAGAGAGAGAGAGAGAGAGAGATTTCTATAAGAGAACACAGATCTTCATGTTCTATTATTACACTTCAGGTCGTTTTGCTGATTGATGGAGTGGGAAAATGACAGGGAGGAAGAGGAACAACAACAATGACGACAGAACAAAGGGGTTGTATCCAGGTGGTTGAAACTTCCAAAGAGAATGATGTTGATGAAGCAAAGCAAAGAATTGAGCACCTTGAGCAGTCCTTAAAAGCAGCCATTGAGATTCACAAGCTTGAAGTGGAGGCCCTGAGAGCTGAGAGTTTGGCAGAAGCCACAGAGAAGGAAACCCAACAACGGGTAAGTAGTCAGTGGTCAGTCACCAGAGGCTGGAGCTCTAGAATCTTTGTTTGTTGGAGTGGGGAAGGATCTTTTAGTAGAAAGAAGAGATGTCCCTGCGTTCTTTTGATGGGGATTGAAGAACCCAACAGGATGAATCATGCATGACCGGCAACATGTATCATGCTGATGCTAATAATGCAAAGGACACACTGTTGTGGTTGCTGGAGTGAACAGGAGATCACAAAACTGAAGGAGAAATTGTGCCAGTGTCAGAAACAAAGAAAGAAGCTTGCACAGTGGCTGGTGAATGAAAGCTCCTTTTTGCATGGTCAGCTCAAAAATATGGAAGCAATTCATAGTGGCCGTCTTTGTCACAAGGAGAAGCAGCTCGAGGTTGCATCTCGCACCATTGAGCAATTGCAACGATCTCTGGACGAGGTGCAGCAAATGAGGGATGAGAGTGGCTTCCAGGTATGTGATTAGAAGATCAGATATGTTTCTTTCTTTTTTTCTTTTTCACAGCTCCTGTCCACAAATGGAGATCCTTCATGAAGAAGATTGAAGATATGCAGCTTTAGATTGATTTAAAGGATTCTTGTGTAGATCATAAACAAAATCTTATATTGCCACAGGACACAATCTTAAGAAGTGAGAGGAAGCAATTGGAGGAGTCAACTGGCATGGAAGAGGCGGTTGCTGAACGCAGAATCAGTGCCCGAGAGACATCTCACTCTCAAGAACTTTTGGTTGGAATCCAAAAACAGACAGCCGATAACAAGCACCTTGTTGCAGAATTGGAAACTAGCAAGCAAATGCTGAAGATCTTATCCTCAGAGAAGGAAGTTTTGCAGAATCAGCTGAATTCCACAAGTGCTGAACTCCAGGAAGTAAAGAGAAAGATGGTGGATTCCGCTAGCCTGGCTGCAAGTTTGCAGGCCAGCAGTCTTTCACTGGAGACCTTGTCCTTGGAGAAGGAGGCTCTCCAGTACCAGCTCAAGTGCACAAGTGTAGAGCTTCAGGAAGTAAAGAGCAAGATGATGGATGCTGAGATACTTGCTGCAAGCTTGCAAACCAGCAGTCATGTACTGGAGAGCTTGTCCTTAGAGAAGGAAACTCTGCAGAGCCAGCTTGAGTTAGCATTAGCTGAGCTCCAGGAAACGAAGAACAAGGTGGCAGATTCTGAGACCATGGCTAAAAGCTTGAGTCTTGCACTGGAGAGCCTTTCTTTAGAGAAGAAGGCTCAGCAGAACCAGCTCAATTCAACAACTGTGGAACTTCAGGACATGAAGAGCAAGATGGCAGATTTTGAGAGTGCTGCTGGAAACTTGAGAAATAGCAGGCACCAAGTTAGAAGTCTGGATTTGGAGAACAAATCTCTACACAGTCAGTTGGAGTTGGCAAAGGAAGAACTGGAAAAACTCAATTGTAGGATGGCTGATACGAAAAGGCTTATTGAAGACTCAGAAAATCTGGCATCACAGAAAATGGCTTTGGAAACCCAGCTAAAATTGACAAGCAAGGAGCTGCAAGAGGAAAGACAAGCAGTTCAAAATGCACAGAAAGAATCACAAGAGGTAGGTGCCTGCTTGTCTTCCAATGTGGTTCAATGCTCAATTGGCAAGAACTCTGTTCTGGGATAAAATGCATCTGGTCTTTTTGATTGTGCAGTTGAGACTAATGTAAATGCATATGGACTGTGTTACTTGGGAAATAATGAATTAATCTGTTTTACTTTGAAACAGGAATGTGCCCATGCTCTGACGCTTCTGAAAGAGAAGGAGGCAGCATTGAAAGAAGGAATTTCAGTTCTTGAGGATCTGCGGCAGGAGAACAAGAGTTTAAGAATGCAACTGAGTGATTTGCAGCAAGAAATCAAAGAAAATGAGGTGATGAGGATATATGCCTTTTGAATGTGAAAATACTATCGCCACAACCTGAGTTCTGAGAGAATCTGAGTTCTGAGAGTACCTGACTACAGGTCAAGATCTATTGTCAGAGAATGGGAGATCAGTTCTGACTGGAAAGTACTGGGCTGATGTTTCTCAGGTGGTCAAGAAGGCTGATACACACAGCAAGAAAACAACAAGTCGCAATCTGCGAGGGGAGTTGGACTTAGGTGCTGTGAGCACTGCAAGGGCAACCCAAGTTCTTTCTGATGGATCGAATTTCCAAGATGTAAGATTCGATCCAGGAATCACATTTGACCAATAGACCAAAAAGAAAGCCATTCATCTACAACCTAAAGAACTGGTAGAATTTTTCTAGTGTATGTGGAGGGCACCTTACGCTCATGCCTCAACCAAGGATGCCATCTAAAGTATAAGTGCCTCCTCTCCTTCTCAGACAAAATCTCAGCCGTCTAAAATTCTACCAGGTCTTTCTGCCAGGTAAGGACCTTGAACAGGGCGGTTCTGGGAAATGCGTCCTGTGCTTGGCTCCTGCCTCATGCTGGGCCTTCATTCACAGAACAGCCTGTTCTCAGTCCTTATGCTACACATAACTTACTTTTCTATTTATCCACATCCTTTTTCTTTCTGTACTTGTATGCAGTGGTTTGTTCAGGTTTTGTGGCATTAAACAGACTGTGGTGTGGAATGTGTGCAGGCCCCACTTACAAGATCAAGAGCAAGCAAAGAAAGAAATAAGGTCATGGATAGTCCTGAACAACTGCAGGATATCAATGGCTCTCCTCTTGAGAGGCAAAAAAAGAAGCAGAGCTTGGGTCAAAGAAGGTCTTTGGGTGCACGACGACAATCGATGGTAATTGAACAAATATGGCCAGTCCCTGTGTTTCTTCTTTTCCCTTCATGGGCCACACATCCTGTGTCTGCCATCCTTATACTCACCTTATAATGTCTATCAGCAGAATTCTGCAGGGTTTGTTACACCTGGAGTTACAATTGGAGTTGGTACTGCGCAACTAAATACCGAGGGGCAGAGTGCTGATAATCAACCATCAGGAGAGGCAGAGACAAATGAGAACAATCTAAAGAGCTCGTATTCAACTTCTAAGGTGTGCATTGACATCTTTCATAGCTCCCTTTGTTATGCATCTAGAGTCTAGCACAAAATGGGGATAGAATGTTTGCCCAAGCTTAAACCTTTAAGGAAGCTCAAATTGCCACCTAGTGGATCAATCTCTAAAATCCACATATGAGGCTTGATATTAGCTATATAGCTATGTTGGAGTCATTAAGACTCCATTTGTCTCTATTCTCCTCTTATGGTTCCAACTGTGAATTCAACTGAGTTTGTCAGCTCAAATGTCAGGCATGTGGACCGTTTGTCAGTTATTAACATCAGTGCAGTAAAGCCCATGTCATCTTGGGTTTCTGACAATTGGGAGTATTTTGCAGGCGCAAAAGAGACCTCCGCTTCCACCTGTTTCTGGAACAAGCAAGACAAAGAGACAGAGAGTGTCATCAAGCAGAGGTCGCAAAAGTGGGGCAAGCCATTTGACAGAGGGCAGTCTTCTTGGTCCTGCCCAGCTCCTCATTGCATCAAATAGTCAAGTTCCAAGAACAAACATCTTCTCCGCAGCTTTCACTGTTCCACACCTCAAGCCATCTGGTGGAACCTCCTCACCTGGAAGCTCAGTCCGCTTACACAGGTAAGCCAATCAGTAAAATTAGACAGCCAACAGTCACAATTCATTCATTCATTGATCCATTTCCTGATCTGAAACTCAGAATGCAAAAAATCCTTTTTGCCACTCATTTTCAGCTCTCTATCTTTCCACATTTAGGGCAGTTCCTTTCTATACAAAACAAAGAATACAAGTTTACTTGCACTACCACCACACTCAAATTGGTTGCATATATGGTGACCTATTTTAGTGTGTGTGAGTAAAATCAGTAACCCTCCCTTGGTATTGGGAGGATAGATGATGATGGCCAACCAACGTCTTCTTGAAGTCTTGTTCACTTTTGAGGGAGAGTTTTTATGTATAAGTCTAAAAAGGGGAAACTAATTCTAGGAGAGAAGAGGGCGTGGGGAGGGGGGTAACCACTTAACTCAGACAAGAAGCTGAAGTGGCCTAGTATCCAATTCATGCATTGAGTTCATGTACAATCTAGAGAATGACTCATCAAATGTAGATCATTATTAAAAACCCTTTCCATATCTCTCTTTTTTCCATGGCGGACAGACCAAAACTACTCTCAGTACTTTTGGTAGAAAAGAGTGATGGAGGGCAGTCAATTGAGGGTTTTTGTACATTATAGTGTATGACAACTCGAATGTTTCAATAAAAGAAAAGCCATTGTATCCAAGAATTCCTTAGATATAATACCAAAACGCTTTCATGACACATTCAAACAATTACTACAACGTAGAGGCAAACTTTTAGTTATGTTGTTGACCTAGTTAGTGGGGCCAATTTTTATCAGAAGTCTGTATTTATGAAGAAATTTTTTTTCACTTGTAGAGTGGATTTTGTCCATGCTTTTTAAAACTTTTTTTTCTCTCTATTTGCAAACTAGTATGATTTAGAGATTGAGGGACACTGGCTGCCATTTGTGGTGTTGGGAGAGTTTAGAAATTGCATGATACAGGAGCTGAATTTAAATTGTAAATTCAGTTTATGCAAATTTCAATCTGAGGCATTTGCTTTTTGCCCTACTAGGATTATTGTTTGTGTGGTCCATGGAGAAGTTTTTCTCCTAGTCTGTTTTAGCTCCTGCTTGCCTACATGCTCTTGTTCTCATGCCAGTAGTTGAGGCCATTATAATAAGGTTGAGAGGATAATTAACTTTCATAATCAGTTCATTCAAGCACATTTGATTCAATTCAATTTCACAGAGCTTGCGTTCAAATCAGTTCTAGGGTTTAAAAATTCAATTGCCCATTTCTTGGAAGACAGTAAAGTTTTTTGAGCATCTTAAAGTCTGACAAGAAATGATGAGATATTTCATTCAACCAACCAAACTTTGCCATTTAGATTTGGCAAAGACATTTCCAAGGACCAACTCTTTGGTCAGTATATCAATTATGAACTGGCTTTCAAGACAATTACTGGTGATATCAAATTATATCATATATGACAAATATTAATGTGAAGTGACAGATTGTAGATATCATCTTAGATTTGCACAATTCTCTCCAGAAAAAGATCATTTTCCTGGTATTTAGCATTTTCAACAAAGTTTTCCAGGCAGCTCATGTTCATCAGGAATTGCATGCAGATTTTGGTGACATGCTAAACTTCCTTTCTTTTAGCAGTTTTCTCCATACAAATGCAAACATGCTGTTTCATGTATCAACCTTTTAGGTACCCACTTAGTCTCCAAGCAAGTGCTTGCTTGCACTTCAGGTGCCATTTGCAGCATGTATGAGAGAGGCCTGTAAAAGGTGCAAGATTCACAAAGCCACATGGGGAAAATCAGTGCTGGATACAGGATACACAACTCCACACAATTCCACCCCCCCATTGATTAATTCACCAAAAAAGAGCTATGGGTAAGAGTTAACTCCTCTCAATGTTGAGCTGAAAGAAACTGAACAGTCTGAGAGAAATCATCTTGAGCACACCCACCCATCCAACCGATCCATAAACAAACACAAGGACTAATTAGCGTTCTTGTTGAAATTGGATGATGATGGTGCACCAAACTCTTTTTTAAAATGTGTAATAATCACAGGCGAAGGCAATGAGCAATATATGAAACCCAGTCACTTGCTTACCAGAGGCCAGACCGTGTCATGGGCAATCCTAGCAACTGCAGATACCTCAGGATCCAGGTTGTAAAACACAAGTACCTGTACTGAACAATACCAAAGATGGCCACATTCATGCAATAATCACATTCAAGCACCACACCATGAAACCAAAACAGCTTAAAACTACCACAATTTCAGACAACTAACTCCACAACCAGAGCACATAATCTACAGCAAACCCTATGATTAATTTACATCATACTCTTCCACTGCATGTCTCCCACACAGCTTTTGGCAGGCAGATGTTCACTGTGAATGCACAGTGAACATCAAGAACAATCACAATTTGACCTTAAAAAAATAAAACAGATAGTAAGAACAGCATTCAATCCAGCTGTTTTTGCCATCTCTGTATTTATCTCATCATAATAATATATATACACATCTTGGAATAAATGGCAGCGCCAATTGATGAGGTCCAGCTTGATCCTTCTTGCTCAAACTATACCTTTCTAATCTACAACTTGCTGACCCAATTGTTTGCTGTGCTCAATTCCAGACACCAGCGAAATACAGAGGAGAATGCCATAGTGGATCTTACCAGATTGGCCACATCACTGCCAACCATAAAAGTGTCCAGTCCAACCCTCTGTGTCATGAAGAGACCTGTGCAAGAAATCCCATTACTGAATTCAGCCACTTGACACAGACACATGTAGAGATCTAGAACCGAGCAGAGAGGCAAACCAACCACAACAAAATTTGCTCATCTTCTAAAGTCCTATGCTTACATGAAATCAGTGATAACAGATGCACTCCACAGCCACTCTGCTCCTGGCCTGGGCAACTCCTTAAGAATCAAGGGTCTGAGCTGAAATGAAATTGGCGTATGAAACATACTCCACAGATGCTCCGCTCCTGGTCCTGAACTCCTTAAGATCAACAGAGGTCCAAGCTTACTTGAAATCGGTGTGTTGGGTACACTCCATAGCCACTCTGCTCCCACATCTGTGCACCTGCTACACTCCACAGCCACTCTGCTCCAGCATCCACGCACCTCCTGAAGAGTAGATCCTCTTCATCGGCAGCACAAAAACTGAGACAGGTCACAGAAACAGCAAATTGTGTGACTTTTAATCTGAACTGCCAAGATCAGAACATGCCACAGTAAACTCTCCTACCTCCTCCCTGTCATGATGGGACCCTCCTCTTGCTGCTAATAATCTTTTCTGATACTCAATCACCTCTTGCTGCATCAAATACAAACGCTCTTTCAATCTCAGGTTCTCGTCCTCTAGGAAGGCTATGTCACGATCTCGCCTCACGACACGCTCTTCCAAGCTCTCTGCAGCTCCATTGTCATTGTCTTCTGGAGACAGTGAAGGAAGTGTCATCTCAAACCGACTGACATCACGATCAAGCCGCTGCTCCAATTTCCTAACAGAGTCTAGTTCCGAGAGCAACGATGATGACTCGTCCTCTTCCTGCGGCATGCAATCGATGTCACTACTCTCCTCGACTGTAGTACTAGAGCTTACTCCATCCTCAGCAGTAGCAGCACGAAGATGTATAAGACCAGTCATAGAACCGTAACCATCTCCTACTCCCAAAGGTTCTGCCACAGGCGGCTCCACCACCATACCTTCATCCTCCCTTTGATAAGCTGCACGCGAGGAGGTCGCAGGCGACGGCGACACGAGCGCTTCCAATCCTCCTGCACGTCGCACCTTCATCAGAAAAGAACTGTCGTTGAAAGGAGCTCTGGGAACTGTTCTAGGAACTTGCATCCTGCTCCTCCTGCTCCTCCTCCAACTCCTCCGACTCGTCGGAAACGGATTTCTCTTCTTCCGTGGCAAGTCTTTGAGACTAAGAGTATCATACCTCTGACGCTGTCCTTGCTCTGTCTTGAACTTCTTTCCGTACTTCTGAATATGTTTCAGACCGTCCGCATCCCACTTCCGCTTGTAAGATGAAACTCCATCGCCGCCGTATCCCAAAAACGGTGCGACCCCTTCCAAGCTGTAACCGTGCCGGGGTTCAACCGGCCTCGTGAGAAGCTCCATTTAAACAACAGTATCAACTTCCAGCACTAGTTGAATCCAAAAATCTGTCGATCGCTGAAGAATATGAACAAGGCAGAAGGAGTAAACAAAAAAAAAAGGAGGTCAAAGCAAAGTTTAAGCTCTCAAAAGACCAAAAGGCACAGAGACGAAACGACGTCAAAGAAGAGACAAACAACCTCCTCACCACTTGTGAGAAAAGCTTCAAACTGAACCAATGGAATTTTTTTTTAAAAAAAGGATAGAAGGAGAGTAATATCTTCTGCTTCAAATTGTTTGCAGAATTCGGGTATAGGTATGAAGGCAAAAATGTTAACAATTTTAAAGAACAGCAACAAAACAAGACTACCAGACTTGCTCGCAGCTTTATATACTACGAAGCGCGAAGCTCGCGATGAAAGTACGTAGACGAAACGAAAGAGACGACGACCGAACGAATTAGGGCACGCCGGAGAACGCCGGTCTCGTCTTTCCAGGCCGGTGAGCGTACGATGCGATCTCCTCTTTCTTTACGACATCTTCAGATCGGGACCGTAGAGACTGTTTCCGATGGAGAAGGAATGAACGAACCCCGTTACGTTAAAGAGCGTGCCACGCAAGTGACCGACTGAAAGCGGTCAGGGGGTGTTGGGAGACGGACGATGGTCGGCGGCCGAAAACGTGGCGTGCACGAAACGGACGGGCAGTTGATTCCACAAGCTTCCGCTGATCTGACGGCAGATGATAGACTGCCAGACGATATTTGACGGCCGAGATGTACTCTTTCTGGTACTGCCACGTACGCCACCAGATTTTTACATGCATACTAGCCGAAACACCGCCCGGCGTAATCGCGGGCGACCCGGTGGTAATCGGGGGCGGGGAAGAAGTTCCCGCGTTCGTTCGTTCGTTCGTATTCTGCCGTCGTTCATAACGTGAAGTAGCGTGCGTAATCCAGGTAGACCCGTCGTTTCGTCGGGTCCTCGAATGATAACCGCATGTAACATTGAATGGAACAGGGAACAGGGAACAGGGAACAGATACCTAGAGATTATTCAGGTTTAAGGTTTTTTTTTTTAACGGTATAGATTTACTCAGTTTCATGAATCAACGGTCACAGTTCCATCTTTCTAGTTAATCTCAGGAAGACAGTCAAGCTTCTTAGGTTCGCGGGTTATATAGACGGTGCAGATTTCTTCAGGTGCATAGATTAACGGTTACAGTTCATCTTCCCCTGACGGTGCAGATTTCTTCAGGTGCATAGATTAACGGTTACAGTTCATCTTCTCCTTTTCTTCTCACTTTTCAGCCAAGCAGGAAAGGAAAGAAAACCTAAAGGAAAAGGAGAAGAGGAAAAGAGAAGAGGAGAAGAAGAAACAAGCTTTGAGATCAGCAGCAGCAACAGCAGCAGCAGTATTTCTTGTGGAATGTTTCTGTTTTGCAAAGCAAGATAGCTGCTTTTATCAAGCTACCAAAAACATTTGGGAAGCTTTGCAGAGTCCCACAACTTCAAACTGAAATCTTGTACAAGAGAAATTGGCTTCAAGCTGAATGAATTCAAGTTGTTACATTCTACATATCTCAAAAGGCTCATTGTTGTTGTTTGTTTGTTTGTTTGTTTGTTGTTTCTCTTTGTTGCATTGTTGCAAGGAAGTAGTACAGTGAGCAAACATGGATGACCTCATGATGAATATCCACCAACCTCGGCCAAACATGCTGGATGTGGTGATGGAGAATTTCAATGCATCTGCAATGGTCTCTGATCAAAAACCTGCTTCCTTCCTGCTGCTCCTCTCTGGTCATGAAACAAGATTTTGATTTCTTTGGCGAGTCGAGTTTTTGCCATCCATCTCCGTGCATTTTCTTTACACCTTATATCTGAAAGGTTGTTGAGAGGATCCAACAACAACGATAACTGTGGCTTGCAGAGAGGACCAAGTATAAGTCGCATGCTTTATGCTGGCAAGCTTAATGCCAGAGAAACCTCTAAACAGCGTGTTGCTGGTGATTATTTTTTTTCTGTCCTATGTCTCTTTCTCTGTCTCTCTCTGTGTCCTCTCCAGATTCCCAGATTTTGTGTTTCTTTCTGCTACCAGATAATCAATGAAAGGCCCTGAGTCCTTCCATGTCTTGTAGCTCACTTGCTGATGCAGTTTTAATGGAAGAATCCAACAACAGAATCCTCCACCATGTTAGTGAATGCTCTGTGGTGTTGAGTAGCTGCTCTTCTGGGCACTGTGCAGATTGGCACGAGCAAATGATGAAGGCAGCAGGCACACTGAACAGGATGACAGGATTTCTTCTTGTGTATCCAACATGTGTCCTGCATTTCCTTGAGGTGAATCTTCACAAGCCCTGCACCTCTTAAAGCTTTGGCAAATGCATGTGTCCTGCATTTCCATGAGGTGCATCTTCACAGACTGTGCATGCCTTGTAGAGCTATAGCACATGAATTTGAACAAACAATTTCTTTCACTAAGGACAAAGACATTGTTGCCATTTCTTTCTGTTCTCTTGAACCACAAGAGCCATATCTAAACATCTGAAAATCATTGGTACATGTGATCTACATAAAAAAAGACCATGTGATCTACAGATGAAGGACTGCATCTCCTTTGTTTTTTTGTGATGTAGGCAGAATCAGCAGCACTCACAAAAATACTCCTAGCATTGCAAGCAAATGCAAAATCGGAAGCACCTGTGTTGGAAGGCGTCTGTGTCTTGAGTTATACCGAAGATGTACACTCATCTGGGCCCACACAACACACAGGGTTCATTCAGTCCATCTCTGAGAAACTGCCTTTTCTCATACATGAACAAACAAACTATGCAACAGAAGTTTAAACACCCCTGCATCTCAAGTACGGTGGACTATATTGCTCAATATCATCAACTCACGGTGCAGGTGGCATTACGAGCCTTTCCACAGTGGATGACAGTGTTTGTGAAATCAGATAACTTTGGTCCTTACGAGTACATCATTGAAGATTTCAATGTCATACAACGTGTAAGATTTCACTCAACTCCAAATCCAAATCAAAAACTTCTCATTCCCAGCTCTAGAAATCAACATGAAAAGTATTTTAGGTTTACAACTGATGAAAACACAGGTCCTTCTTAGCCTGGTAGTTGTCTTCCTATGAAAATCAATCTCCTGTTTGGTGAGAAGCAAAACATGATTCACAAATCAAACACAGCATGATAATTGTAAATTATGAAAGTCATACAATTTGCTTGTCTAGCAACACTGACATAGTCTTGCCAAGGAAGTTGCAGGGGGAGGAAATACACTAACTGAAGGTTCCAACAATAGCAGGTGTCTACTATGAATTTGAACATGCTGAAGTGGGGTAGACAGCTGATTGATATGGACAAGGTATTCCTAGCTTGAACAGCAGGGGGCAAAACTCTGGTTGCTTCTACATCTGATTACTTCTGAGCATTTCATGTCCATTGTCTTTACATGTCCAGAGTAAATAAGTTTAACATGTACCTTGCAGTCTTCCCTTGAGTTTTCATTACAAGAAACTATGCTACAATTCCATAGAAGAAAATTGATAGGAAACCACCTTTTGTATGCAGGAGGAGCGAGTCTTGGCACTCGAATCACTGCGGGCAACAGCAGAAGATCTTCTACCCTATGATCCAGCAGACATCTATGCCAGTACTTCCACTCCCATCCTCCCCCATCTTCTGTTACTGCTTATGGTAAAGCTTGAATGTATACATATATATATATATATATACCTCTGAAAATACAGCTGCCAAGAAAGATTTTCAATGGTGCCACATTCAAACATCCGCATAGTATGCAACATTATTTGCTCCTGAAAAAAGAGTGTTATCCCTGATGGGTATAGTTTGAGGCTTATGGATACAACAAATGAAGGATCAAAAACACCCATTTGCCAAGACACTAACTTTGTACAAAGCATGCAAAAGCAGAAGTAACAGGCATTGAGTATTTGTGTGATACTTGAAAGTAGTAGTACATACACATGAGAGTGATGATCTATCTACATCAACCCCTGTTGGGAAGCAGTCTTACAGGCAGAGAAGACACCGAAACTGGATGAGTACCTCGAGTTTGCTACATCACCCATGGATGTGGTGTTTGACTCAAATATCCTTTTTCTATGTCCCAAGTTTTTGCTTGCATTCTATGATGCACAGGTTGAACAGAGAATACACATCGCATTGTAACAACCTCAGAGAAAAATCCCAGTGTAGTTGAAGGGTGGGGTATTTTCAGTAACAAGGCTTTTTACAGTTGGTGTGTGAGAGCCCTAGGGCAAGGGGGTCTTCTATGGAAGTTCCCTGGAAGCAGGGATTTTGTTTGTGATTTGTCCTTTCCAAACAGGGCATCCTTGGTTGTTACACTGGGTAAGGCACCTCTGTCAGGGGATTATGCTGTAGACCTTGGCCTCCACCCTCGGGTCTTACAGCATGATGCCCTGATAGGGGTGCCTTACCCTAGACATCAATTTCAAAACACCTAAATCACGGCTTCAGAAGCAACTCTTGTGAGCGTTAATTACCTACCTGGAAGAACAAGGGAAAATTGCAACCAACATTTAATCAGAAAACATTACAAGATGGAGGAGGTTCAGTCCTTTGTTCTGAGAAGGAAGGAAGGGTTAGGGTTGATCTCAGTTTAAAGGTCAAAAGAGAAGGAACTAGGTACTCACCAGCTTAGTAAAGAAAGAGCAGGAAGGAAGATGTTGGGAATCCTTGACATACCCCAAGTCTAGTATGGCCGATGATGGAGCTTCCAATCAGGATGTTCTAGAGTTGCCAGGAGATAACAAAGCCATTGTGACTACCCAGGTCTTGAAGCTCATTCCCCATGCAAAAAAAAAAAAAACAGGAGGTTGTTCCTAATTAGGGTTATGAAAGTAGAAGGAGAGGAGACTCTACAAAAGGAAACTCTTCATTGAGATGGAATTGTACAAGAAAAGTTGTTCATAATTCTTCAAAAACCTTACGGTTCAGATTTTGCTTGATTACCTACTGTCTTGGGACAATCCACCTCCTAATAATGCCACCACCTTCCTGCCCTGCTACCTATCTACTACCAGAAAACACTTCTTCAGATAAAACTGTGCAATTCTGCGTCCACCCCAAGAGCTTTACCATCTGTGCAAGGAAAACAGAACTGAAAGTCTTCAGTAAACTCTCTGAGAGAGAGACAGAGAGACAGAGAGGAGTTGCTGAAGGCGCCAAAATCCACCAAATTCGCCATATTTCCAGGCAAAACCTCTCAATTCGCCTAATTTACAAATGGGGTTATAGCCAGCGTTTTTGTTTTTGTGGGAAATTTTCGCCAAAATGCGAAAAATAACGAGGGCGAGCTACGGCAATGGGAAGATGGTGACGACTCTGGAGGCAACCTGAGACGGCGAAGAGGTGCGATTGCGATGGAGTCCGTCCGCGGCTGATTGCGCAGGCAAAACGCGGCACACCGATTCTCTGTTTCTGCTCTGTTCTGTTCTGTTCTGGTCCGCAGGAGCAGGAGGAGGAGGAGGAGGAGTGCAAGGAGGAAGTGAGAGGAGACGAAGAAGATGGACATGAGTAGGTGGGTGGTGATCTATCCCGTGTACATCAACTCCAAGAAAACGCTCGCCGAAGGTCGTCGGATATCTACCAGCAAGGCCTGCGAAAACCCTACCGTGGTGGAGATCGGCGACTGCTGCCAATACCTGAAGCTCCCCTGCGCCATTGAGGTATGTATGTATCTCTCTCTGTCTCTCTCTGTGTCTCTCTCGTCCAGAGCTTGCTTCAAGTCTCTGCTTCGGATTCTTCCGCATGCGACAAGGGTTTGCATTTCCTGCTATTCCATCCAGTTTCTTCTCTGGATTCTTCCGCATGCAACAAGGGTTTGCATTTCCTGCTATTGCATCCTGTCTCTTCTCTGGATTCTTCCACATGTGACAACAAGTGTTTGCATTTCCTGATGTTGCTTCATCTAGAAAGTTGAAGGGTTACTGTGATTCTTGGGCACTTCTGAAACCAGGCATAGAAGGATTTTAGAGCTTCACATGGATTGTTTCTCCCAACCAGATTGTTCATAGCTTGAACTCAGATTCAACCCTGAATTTCTTGACATCCTTCTGTGTTTCCCAATGCCAAATCAGTGCCATCACTGTCTCCCTATCTCCTGTGCACCAACATGGGAAAAGGTATGCATGCCTTTGCAGGGAGGGAGAATGCAACTGTTTCTTGCTGTTCTGTGTGTAGTGAAGGAATTAGGGTTCACTGCAATCACTTTGCTTCTATTCAGCTTCCTTTGTAATTGGTGTTGTGTATTTCTCTGCGGTATAGAGTTTAGTTAGGGCATGTCAGATGGTAGTACATTTGCAAGGAGGTTTGAGTAATCACAACTTGATTCCTGTGGAGAATTAAGCAGCAATTCCCATTTAGTTTTTTTTGCGGCAATTCTCTCTCGTTTTGCAGCAATTCAATGGGGGATGACTTGTTCAGTGAAACAAAAATGCACAAAGTAGAACTACAATTCTTGTGTGTTGAGGCACACATTGTCATGATCGCAGCAATTCAATGGGGTATGATCTTTACCTTGTGCAGTAAAATACAAGTGCACAAATTAGAACTGCAATTCTTCCATTGAGGCAGACATCATCATGATTGCAGCAATTCAGTGGGGATGATGTTCACCTTGTGCAGTGAAACACAAGTGCACAATGTAGAACTGCAATTCTTCCATTGAGGTGCACGTTATCATGATTGCAGCAATTCAGTGGGGATGATCTTCAGCTTGTGCAGTAAAACACAAGTGCACAAAGTAGAACTGCAATTCTTCCATTGAGGCGTAAATTATCATGATTGCTGCAATTCAGTGGGATGATCTTTGACTTGTTGAGTGAAACACAAGTGCACAAAGTAGAACTGCAATTCTTCCCTTGAGGTGCACATTGTCACGAGTTGCATCTTTAGGGTGATCAAATAGAATATGGTGCACCTTACTGCAATTCTTTGAGTGAGGCACACATTGTCATGTTGTGCTTCTTGGATATCTGCAGTGATGGTGTCAACAAGTTTTACATTCGTGTTTTTCTTAGAATGTTGGTGCCAGATTGTGTGCTTTGGGCAACAACAGTGATGAACAAATGTTCCATTCCATGGGTTTCTCAACATTGTTTGTCTCCTAGGTTTGTATTGCATGGAGTTGAATGCATTTTATTTTAGTTTCCTGCCCTCTCACAATGTCAGCATTTGGTTGGGGTTTGTGTGGGGTTTTTGCAGCTAGATAAAGTGTACTCAAGAGATAATATGCAACGAGGACGTGTAAGGGTGCAGCTCAAACGAGAAGATGAATCTCTGGTCAATCCAGCTGTTCCTTCTCGTAAGCTTCTTACTTTTGTTTTGTATAACTCAAATCATTTTTCTGATTGTTGGAGTTGTTGTCATCAGTCATTACCTTCCTGGCACTCAGTCACCAACTTCAGACAATTGTTGCACATGGGGGGGGGCATCTTTAGGCCTTCCTAAGCTGATGATTAAGCTTCATGGTGTAGGCAAGGTGCTGATGATGAGGGTGGCAGAGCTTGTGGGGAAGCTTCAAAGTCGCCATAGAAAACCAGAGCCAACTGCCTCAACCTCAGGATCTGCAGCTCCTGCTGGGAAATCAGGAAAAGGAGGGAAGAAGAAAAGATGAGGTGCTCTTTGTACAGAAGCACACAAACAACATTCCACCAACTCTTTTTTCACTGTGAGTTTTGTAGCTCCCTCTGCACGGCATATCCTTGTGGAGAAGGTCTAGCTCTCATGTTCTGCAACACACAGAACATTGGGTTTTGAGATTTGGATTTGTGGTGAAGTCCAAATACGCATTGATCTCATTGCAACAATTCAAGGTCCATATTATTGAGCTCTTAGAGGAGGTTAGAAATTGTGGTTTGCCACAGCCAGGTGCACTTTCATGCAAAGAGAGGTCATGGGGCAGCAGATGTTACTGGTGAGTGTGAAGTTGATGGACAGATGACTAAAACTAAAAAAGACTGAAGCAAAATCGAGTGCTGCATATATGGCAACATTGTTTGATTACACCAATCAACCTACTATTTCTTTTGCTCAATGTTGTGAGATTTCTGTAGCTATGCCCTTTCGTACAATCTGTTCATCCTGTGACTTGGGTACCAAACCAGTGTTTTTGCTTCAAGGTCCAGGTCCTAGACCTTATGAGTACATTTGGGTACCAAACCAGCATTTTTGCTTTTAGGTTAAGGTCGTAGGCCTGATGAGTACACTCATTCTTGTCACATTAGTTCTGTTTTTGCCAAAACTGACGGGAATGGTTATTTTCAAAACTGTTAATGGAGATTTCTCTGCAATCTCATAGATATGCATCAAGGGCCATGCCACTTCCTTACATGTTGATGTTTTGTCTGTGATGTGGGAGCTGAAAAGATGAGCTAATTTGATTGCTGTGCTTCCAGTGCATTCCATTTGGGTTGGTGTTTCTTTGCAAATATTGTAAGATTGTAGGTAGGCAGGAAACACTCTTCCATTGAGTTCCAGTCCCCTAGCTAACTGTAGTGGTTGGCTCAGCTGCTGTCTTTACTACCTACCTACAAACAACCCACTAGCCATACCTTTGTACTAACCATCTACATGCATCTACTTACCCAGTAGCTATCCATCGGCTTTCCTACCTACCTTAATATCTACAGGACCTAGTTTTTTAAAGGATAGATTACAAAAGGGTGAAACCCGATGTCAACTCAGTTGGGGTTCATCTACAAACTGAGTCATGACAGGCTTCCAATGGATGGTCTTTCATTGGTGCACTGGTGTGACTGTCGGTTCACTCTTCCCCAGGTTTGTGCATGAAAAGTTGTGTTTTAAGTAAGAAGTCAGTTGCACTTGGGGTGCATGTTTCAAGAATGAGGATTGGGAAAAAGGGGTTGATGTGAGGCAGCGCTTTTGCAAGCCCTAAAAGAAACGAGTACAAACTTTAAAGCATGGAGATTGAAGCAAAGAATGTCACACAGTGCTAGACTGAAAGATCAACAGGGGAGAATCAGGTTTCTTACAAAATAGAGATTGTCGACAGAAGCTTTGCAATGGAAGTTTCTGTTCTGAATAGAAACATCGGTCTTTATGATCTGTAGTTTACAACAACAGTTTTGAGCAGAGATACACAGGTGATTCAAAAAGAATCACAGTTTGCATTCTATGAATACTAAATTGATTGATGGAAGAAAAGTTTTTCTTTAACTTCAGGAACATAAAAGCTTGGGATATCAGTTGTAACACTTCTGATGATGACAGTGAAGAATAAGTCTATGATAAGTTTTGCTAACACCCACCAAGCCAGGCCAGGCTACTTCAGGACCCTGCACCAAAATACACAGCTTCAGCTACTCCAAACTGAAATAATTTGTGCGAACATTGTGCAAACTTCTGGAATGTTAAAGAAAGTAGCACAAGTAGTATCACTTTTGTAGACTGCATCATCTCCTTTGCAACCCAGAGATGGCAAATGACGAGAATCATGCATGACAGGTGCAACCATTTGGTTACTGTACCCACAACTGATAACCAGCAGGTCTTGAACAAAATAATTATTATTTTGAGAAAAAAGGGGTCAGGCAGCCCCAATCTGAAAATTCCAGAATTTCAACAGTAATTAATAAGTGGACTATGTCTCCTATTTGTTATTCATGCTACTGAGTTCTATCCTACATGGGGATAGGTCTTATTCAATTCCTTGAAATATCAACAGTAGAGAGTTAGCAGATTTTCTTTTTTTCCAGCTGGCCCTCTTGAGAATTAACTAATGCTGAACATCAGTCCTAGGTACACTGCTAGGAAATTGTGTGACATTAAGGACGTACTATTACCTCATTTGAAGCTCACTTGAAGATGCAGCTGTGTTGAGCAGTGGTGCTACCGTGCAAACATGTTTTGCCTGCATTAGAGAGAAACCCAATCAAGCTCACATGATCCAGTCTTGTAGGAATGATTCTAGCCCTGATGGAACTCCAAAGATTCTTCACACTGCTGGCACAAGCTTATTTTGAAATAAAAGAAGGCAACAGACATTACTTGCAAGCTCTAAACTTTGCCTAGGCCGTTCTTCATAGAAACATTACTCGCATTCTCAAAGGGAAACTGACATTATCTTGAAAGCACTTGTGGTCCATGTAACTGGTTGTCAATCTCTTGGAAACTCAAGTATCAAGTGGCTGAGAACCTTAACAGGTTATAACTGTTGGCATTGTCATGGTGGGTTTCTCCAAACAAATGCTGCAGCTTTGAAGCTCTCTCTATCCCCTTGATGGATGCTGTTTTCCTCTGTTAGTTTCTGTCCATGCCCTCCTGTTCAGACAAAAATGCATCAGACTGAGAAGTCTTCCCAGAAAGGAGAAAGGAACTGCTCTCTTTTGCTTCTATACCACTCAATGTCTATCTGTTACCACTAGGGATGTTTCTACAAAACAACATGGCAACCACTTACATCTTAAGCAGAGTCTTTTAATTGATCTCACAATGCTGGTATGCTGTCAGACATAGCTATGGGTACAGGCCTCGACAAGAGCTCTCCCAATTCCATTTCGGCATTCTTTCAAGCCCTTTCAAGTTTTCCACAGTTTGCAACCTCCACTTCAGCCATGAAAGTGGAACTCACTGGCCGATGATCAGATAGCTGTGATTCAGTACATTTATACTCCAACTGCCTTAAGCCCTTTCCATACCATAGTATTCTGTCACACCTGCGAAGAGCAGGATCCTCAGATAAAGGGAGGAAACAGTGAAATACACAAAAATTGCATTTATGATCCGAGGTCAATGCCATCATGAGGATTCATGCATTCAGATTTGGGCTTTAAACAATTAGTTTAAGGAGCAAGGAGCATCAGACTCCAATGTAGTTCCGCATTGGCATGTATAGTCACATGCAGTTTAGAAAGTTGCTCAAAACAATCACTGCATCAGAAGAGAAAGTCCATAAAAGAACTGACAGTAATGTACTTCTTTGTATGCAAAAAGATTGATTTTGAGTTACCAGGCAGGTGTGCGTCGCTTGGTTCCAAGTGGTGACTCTTGGCCAAAGTACTCATCTGAATTGATGATGAACTTGTAAGTTGGTGGAAAACAAATGGGTTTTTCATGCCAGCCCACAAACACATGCCCCGCTCTTTGCTCAAGCTTAAGCTGCTCACCAAATGAAAGACAATGAACATCATTAAACCTCAACCGAAAATCTGTAGAGAAAGCTCTCTTGCTAAGCATCGCAATTGCAGTGGGGGTCTCAAATCAGAGACTAACTAACATAGATATAAACTTTACAAGTAAGTGACTCTTGTCAAATTGTCTGTACCTGGTCTCTCAGAAGAAGACTCTCCCAGGCACCTTGGTTAACCAATTCCCACGTCTCTTCATCTGGTGCATCAACTCGATAGTTCAAATCTCCAAACCATATGATTCGACTGCACAGCTCATTGCCAGAAACCATAAAAGCCCCCTCAGCAGTTGCCCAGACTCTTTCACTTCATATTCACAGCTTCACATTCTTCAAGCTACAATGCAACCTCAATAAAAACCATTGTAGAGGACTGGTCAAGGAGTGAACAAGTCTCTTACTCATGAGTCATGATAGTCTTGGGCAGCTCGAACCCTGGGTGTTTGGTTATCCGAGGGAATGTTGTTCGGCGCAGAATCTCAGCAACATCTGCATTCCGCCGCAGTTCATCTCCTTCCTCATGGCCTGATTTTAAGTGTGTGCATACAAAACAAAAGCTGGTTTGATGAAGGCACAAACTAACTGACACTGCTCCCTGCACCAAAACCCATTACTCAAGTCTCATCCCAGCTCCTTCAAGAACATTTACAAGCATCACTCTATGATTGCACACTCTACAGTATTCTTCTCTGTCTCTCTGACACACACATACAAGAGAAGCCCACCTTGTTTCCAAGGTAGTTAAAAATGCCACAGCCAACACTGCACACTTTTATGTCATGGACATGATGCCGGAGGTCTGAGCGAATCCAAACTGTGATGAAGACACCAACCATTTGCTTGCTCACAATTCGCAAGAATTGATTTTGCCTATGTGGAGATGAAAATGTAGCATGAGTTGCAGAAACAGAAGGTGCAAAAGACATAGATTCCTTAGTGTCATCTTCTGTTGTGGTGTCAGTAAAGCACTCTTCAGATGGCAAATCTTCTTCCATCCGTGCCAGTAATGTTGCATTCTCCAAACCACCCATTTTTTGCCGAAAAGTCAAGTAGTTGAGCTGAGTCCTAGTATTTGGCAAACAGTGTTCAGGAGGCAGGAGAGGAGATAGCTCATCTTCTCCAACCATTACTGTATTCAATAAGCTTTTATTGGTGTCAGAAACTTCTGGAACTTGAGGAATCCACTCATCACAGTGTGGCTCCCTGTAGTTTTCCACGGACCCATTTGCATTACAAACTTGCATCTGCTTGTTCAGAGTATGATGAATCAAACCCTCCCAGATGGGGACTGGGGCTTCATCCTCCACACACACAACATTCCAAGCAATCAAAGGTACAATTTCTTGAAATCTGCAGCCATTTCATACCAGTCAGACCACTGTTGTAAGGTCATGCCTGACACTTCAATTAGCCAGATGGTGAAGTCTAACATTACAACAAATTTTCCACCCCTGTTTTAGCAAAGGGAACTAAGCTTGTCAAGACAAAAGATAACGTCAGGAGAAGCAAACAAGATACTTCTCCTGAAAAGCAAGCAAGCAACACAGAATGCCCAAAAATGTTGAAAACCACCCACCCTATGACATAAATATCTGCAGGCTGTGTAGTGTCCAACCATTCCTGTAAATCAATATCATCAGGTGGTAGCATTCCTGCTACATTCCATGAACCAACAACAATCCTGCAAAACAAAACAATAAAGCTTTTATTCTCAAATCAAGATCATATAAAAGTGAGAAAGGAAACCAGAACCCAAACAGGTGCATGACTCATTTTATCCTGTTCATGGTATGAAAGAGGGTTTAGCATTGAATCGAGTTGATTGATGACTCAGGATTTGGGGAGGCAATGCATCAGAAGTATACCGATACTCATGGTCATTGACCAACTGTTGGTGGCAAGTTTCAGGTCGCATGCCCAGCAATGAGTTCTTCAGTGGCAATTCTGGATCCACAGGCACAACAAAGGAGAAGACTGAAATGACTGAAACTGCTCAAATGAACTCAAATCAGCCTACTTTGCAGGAACAACTTCCCAACACAATCTTGCAGTGCAAAGGAAGGTAATAAAACTAGGGCTGCATGCAAACACTAGGGAGAGTACAGATGGAGAATGTTGATCACATACCTGCCACATTGCAGAATTCATCAGGCTGTGGTTCCAAAACATCAGTACAACCCCTACTCTGGGCATCATGAGATTCAGGGATTTCTGTTGACCCTGTTATGCATTCCAAAATCATCAAGCTTAAAATTGGATCTAACCCCTGTTTAGGTACCAAATTCCACATGCCATCTTCTCGTGCATTTGCAGGCCTTGATTGATCAAAGAAGCTAGATCCATGAGTGAGCTAGCTACTTGTTCTTCAACTTCTTCCCATAAAACAGTAAATCAACTGTAATCCAGCTGAGGTGGGCACATAGACAGAAACAGCACTCGAAAGACTGGTACAGCAAAGTCCCTCACAGCTTGTCAGCTGCAAACAGTAACTTCTATTTTCTTTGAGCTTGAAATCCATTTGAGCAATTCTTTCTGCAGGCTCCCCTATTTCATCCTTTTTTTTAATAAAGCACTTCTAACTTTGGTGTATATAAGCTTCCCTTTTTCTGTTATTTGTATCTTCTTGACCTCCTTCAGTCAGAGAGCTTCTGTGAGGTAGAGATAGCAGGCTGACAGTAAGAAAAAGACCGAATAAGACTTTCTGGCATTGAGAAAAGAGACCTCTTGTTCGATGGTTCAATGTGCAGAGATTGTCAATCCCAGAAAGTAAAATGGGGGTAGATAAGCTTACCATTGTCCTCTCTGATTTGGTGGGACACATCATCCAATATGTAAGCTGAGTTGTTGTCACAGCCGAACTCATCGTCAGGCGCTCTGAATGTCTGCCATCTTTTCACAAATTGCAGAGGCAAGAACTGCAGGCATTATGGGCACCTAATTATTTTGGAATCTGGTTAACTGAATTCCAGCTGCAATTTTTTTTCCGGATTTTTGGCATGTATATTCTTGTACCTCAATTACTAGGAGATTAGATTCTCCTTCAACATTACTGAGAGGTTACACTAGCTTCTGGTTCAGAGTACTAAGAACTTAGGGGGATTACTTCCTCCTTGCAACCTAGCTGTCTGTCAGTACATGTTCTGAAGTTTTGTGCAAACCTGAAACTTCATGATCAGCTAGAGTATTCTCCTCTCATAAAGAACCTGTCCAAAAAACATGGATTCTTGTAACATGCTCTTTATCACTATCATGTCACTGGTGGTGTGAGTCTTCTGGATGCCCAATCAGGTGAAAGAAGACTGACCAGTGGGAGGGGCATTGTCATGCCTCTGATTGCACAGTGCAGGACTCTCTACATTGCACAATGTCACTTTGCAAGCCTTCTGAATGCCCAATCAGGTGAAAGAAGACTGATCAGTGGGGGGCATTGCCATTCCTCTCTGATTGTGCATTGTGGGACTCTCTACATTGCAGAAGCCATGGTTGAGAACCAAGAACAGTTTTCCCAATACTCATTCCATGGTAGTGAATTCAACCATCTGCACCTGCCATGGCCAAATTGCTGGTGTGCATTTGACAATGATGATGTGGATATCAACTGTGATTTTTAACCTAAACTAAGTTGCAAAAGAAATGACCTGACACGAGATTCCACATGCAACACAAGATTGTAAATTACCTCTGAGCCCCTGACTTGCATTCCTATTGAAATTTGATCTCCACAACCCCCCACCCTTTATTCCCACAGAATATCACCTGCCAAGCATAACAGTGAGATGGCAGCTCTCATGGCAAGCTCAGTGTCAACACAATCATAGTGCGAATTGATTGTAACATCTTCAAACTAGCCGTGGAATCACAAGGTATTCGATAGCATTCAAGGGAAGAGCAAATCAGGAAACTTTTTGATGATGTGCTTCTTCCTGTTTCCAGGGTTTATTGCCACTCAAGGATTTCCGGCTCTCTTGTCTAGATAGAAATTGCCAATGCTCAATGCAATGTGTGTTTTGTTTGTAAGTGTTGTTTTGTCAAGCTCACCTACAATTGCGTGAAGGAGAGAGCGCTCCTTTGTCTCCTCCACAGCACGACCGGTCTGGTACCTCTGAACAATATACTTCGCCAGAAAAGAATAGATACATACAAAGTAGAGAGGAAGTGGCGTGGTGGTACGTAGTGTGTGTACACAACAACAACAACAACTTCTTCTTCTTCTTCTTCTTCTTGCTGGGAAGGAATTATACTCAAAACTCCAAACTACAGCAACAACAGAGCTTCAAAACAAATACAAACAAAAAAACCTGGCAAGCTCAAAGAGGAAAGAAATTCAAAACCTCAATCTCTCTACACACTGAAGACTTACACTTTCTTCTTCTTCTTCTTCTTCTTATTCTTATTCTTCAAAACGTGAACACGAACACACACTCGAACACATACACACACATAGACAAAACAGAAAATTCTGTGCAGAACATGTCATAAGAATGCTTGATAAGCAATGAAAGCAATGAAATCTGAGGAAGAAAACGACAAACAACAAGAGGAAAAAGAAGAGGTGAAACTTGTGCAACTGACAAAAGGAGGGGATACAAACAGAAAAAAAAGATAGCCAAGGAATCAGGGACATCAAAGCAAGGTGTCAGAGGAGGAACTGAAAAAAATTAAAAATCAAAAAAAAAATTGCACCAAACGTTTTTTTTTAAAGACGGAGACGATGGCTGCGACACGGAAACGCAAAAGGTTCTAGAACTCCGGTTCCAAATTACGCAATCGACGACGGCGGCGACGGCGACGAAGAGAGAAAGAAAGAAAGAAGGGAGGAGGCGCGCCAGCCAGCCAGCCAGCCAGCCAGCCAGCGAAGGAGCATCTTCGTCTTCTGCCCGCCAACGTGCCCAAAGGATCTTCGTCTTTTTGCCTTTATTTATTTTTCTTTATTTCTGTTGGCTTTTTTAAAGGGTTTTATTATTCATAAATAATAATTTATTCATAAATTTATTATTTATTACCTTACGAAATGTAAACGTGTGTTTAATCATATAGGTTAAATTAGTTAGGTAGGTAAGGAACTTAGGTTAAATAAGTATGTAGGTAGGTGGGTAGCAATATAGGTAGGTAGTGAGCATAGGTTAAGTAGGTAAACATAGGTAGGTTGGGTAAATGTTAATTTTTCATTAATTACAATTTATTTTGTATATGTTAATTTATTTTTTGTAAATGTAAATTAATTAATTAATTAATTACTAGTTACATTTTTAGTCATAGTTAGTGATACATATTAACCATGTATCAAATACAAATTTGACCTTTATAGGTGTGAGGTCAATTTTTATATAAATGTTTAACTATTTAATTATTAGTTACCTTGTTTAAATGTATTATTAATTATTAATTTAAACTTGATTTAGTTCCTATTTTTGGTGGTAGGTAATTTATAAATCTACTTATTAATAAGAACCATTTAGCTTATATAAAAAGGTGAACTTGAATCTTTTATATTCTTGTTCGTTTGTAATAACATGCACAAGAGTTTTGTCATCTTCTCTTTTAAATTTGAATCTATACATTGTGTTTAATTTGAACATGCATGCATAGAAACAATGAGATTTTGATGTACATGTCTTTTAGAAGTGTATATATGAACATTTGATGACAATATGTTGAGCTAGGATTTAAGGTTTTGTTAATATTCATAGGAGAGGTGATCAAAATTAAAAATCTTTAAAAGAGCTTGAACATTTGTAATCTTTTTCACCATCTTTTAGACTTGAAGATTTTCCCATTTTTGTTCTTTTATTGAGAGGGAACTTTTTATGCAATTCTTGAAATTCTTGATTTGAAGACTAAGAAATAGACAAAATAATTTTGATCCAAGGATTGTACATCCAAATCTTTAGGGGGAACATTTAACTAATGATTTTTAACTAACGTAAGGATAGTGTCTCAAGATTAAGAAATTCTTGTTTACTACCAAGTTTTTGTGCTTCAAGATGGATCTATTATGTCTTTAGTTCCATGTACAAAATTACAAAAAGTTGATGAGAAATGCCTCACTACAACATTACTACAATCAATGTGGCACAAAAGGTTTTCGAAAAAACAAAATGATGGTGTGTAGTAGCCTTTTTTTAAAAACAAATGTGGTTAATTGTCAATAACAACTTGTTACAACTATTTCATAAGCATTGATGGATCTTGTACTTACATTTCAAAAAATGATTAACATAATGTTAATTAATTCCAATTTAACCAAATTGTTGCATAAACACAATTGAACACTTGAAAATAATGGGTGTGTACTAAAGTTGATTGACACCCAATCCCTGCAAATATGCCATGGAATTTCAATGAAAATTGTGAAATCATGTCTATCAAAATCTATGAATCATGATGCATAACAAATTGACCAAGTTCTTATTTTGTCTAAACCAAGGTATGCAACCATGATCTATAGGTAACACATTCATCACAATCAATTACTGCCTTATAATAATTTTTATCATTGTTATTGATTGTTTCATGGAAAACATTGACATGTAGTTGGTACCAATTCCCAATAACCTTCAAAAAAATACATGTAGAACCATAAACCTAACCATTGACCCAATTAATCCAAACACGATCACAATTTTGCCACAACCTATTGTATCACTTGTTTATGCATGATGTTATGAAAATACACAAATGACAACACCAAAAACTTATCATTTAAACACTTGGATTTCCCAATCTCTATCATTTTTAAACATCATTAGCATTTGCACAAATTTGGAACCATTGATCATTCAAAAATGTTTGATTCAACATTTAATAAAGATGATCAAGAAACATAAATAATTGGAGTAGTTATGTTACCAACGTGTCCTTTGATTGCTTGAGAACAAATCTAATGTTGTATTAAGCTAAATATCCACAAACAAGGAACTAAATACTATTTGGATTCTCATTTAATGTTTGAAACCAAAGTTCACCATTGTTCATACTAACCTCTAAGCACAAGCCTCTATAGTCTATACCATACTAGTATTAGTCATCATTCATAATGTCATAACAATAAATGTTATCTTCAACTATTGTGTATAAGGCCCCCCATAGAAACACCAATCACAAAGTCAATTAGAAAAGGCTAATGAACTAACCCAATTGTATTAAGAGATCATAAGCATGGAAATACTAATCCAAAAGTTAATTAATAAAAGGTGATGAATTAACCCTATTGTATTAAAAGATCATAAGCATGGAATTACCAATCCAAAAGTCAATTAATAAAAGGTGATGAATTAACCCTATTGTATTAAGATATTACACGTATAGAAACACCAATCAAAAGTTAATTATAAAAAGCGTGATAAACTAACCCAATTGTATTAAGAGATCATAAGCATAAAAAATACCAATTTAAAAGTCAATTTGAAAAGGGTAATCAACTAACCCAATTGTATTAAAAGATCATAGTCATAGAAAAACTAATGCAAAAGTTAATTAAAAAAGGGTAATCAACTAAAGGTGCATTCACACTTGGTGTTAAGGACTCTAGTATTAAGTCCCCTAACACCAAGCTAATCATTTAGAACCTAAACCTATTTACCATGAAGATTTATGTTAAGTTAACATTCCTTTAACATTAAAAATCACCCATTTAACATTGGGTACCACCTAAGATGCCACTTAAAATTTCATCTAACATTTACTTAACATTAAGTGTGAATGCACCTTAACCCAATTATATTAAGAGATCAATGGTCAAATTGATTAATGAATATCATCATGTTAATCCTTGAAAAGGGCCATCAATAGTTGTTTGTTGAGGAGGAGGTTTTGCAGGATCTTAAACAATGTTGAACATTTGGTGTGACCATGTCGCTCAATCCACATTTGAGGTCTTAAACTACATAACCTAAAATTCTTGACTGCTTTAAATAAGAGAAAAGCACGTAGATGCTTCGAAAAAATTGGTGTTATGTTGGTGCAACATCCTAGTGGGTAGCCTTTGAAGTGATTGTTGTCTATTATCAGAGCATGCCTAATGGCACCTCTATGCAAAGACACTACATACCCCCATCGAGAACTATCTAGTGCCCTTTTGGGGCCTAACAATGTAGCCCTATAGAGAAACGTATGGTTCTACCACAAGGTTTGATTTTTTTTATTATGGAAGTTTATTGCAATAGAAAAGAATGTACATTATTCTCCACGTCAAAATGGTTAGTACTGTGTAGTTAAGACGTTTCGATCTTGTATCAACAAAATTGTAGCAAAACATAAAAATATTAAATAGATTAATTCAAAGAACATTGTTAATTTCTTTCGTTGAATAAAAAAACATGTAGAACCATGTTGTGTGGTTTTATGCAAAACCATGCAAGGGTGAAGACATGTGCAAGAAAACAACCAAAACAAGCATTGGATAGAGTTTGATGGGTAGGTTGGGGCGTGGGCGATAAATAAAATCTCACCACCTTATTAATATTTACCACATCTAATGTGTATTGTTTAGGTTCTCCTTAAAAAAATCATTAGTGGTGTTCAATATGTGACCCTACAAAATTATTTTTCACATCCATGTTTAGTTATTTACTTTTCTATAATTTGAAACTTGGAAAACAAATAGGTGAGGGACTGCTAATAGCAAACCACTTGAACCAACCATTATGAAAGGTTGATAAAAAAACACTAAACAACAATTAGATCATATTTATTACATTTTTTTCTCCAAGTGCACAACGTTGCTACACCTTTCACCAACCATCACAAATTGTGTAATTATGCTAAGCCAAATTGACATATTTAGAATTCTCATAAATGATGATTTTTTAATGTTAAAAAACATGATTTTTTAAAGTATTTGTGTAAAAAAATTGGAAAATAGTTTACAAAAATTGTCACAAATATTTTTTTTACTTCATAAAAACATCAAAAAAAAATTGTTGGAAAAAAACATTTCACACTAGAAAGGCACACATTTCTCCAACTTATCCTCTCAAGTTTTGTTGGATAAATTTTTTTTGCCACAATTCTTCACTAAAGTGGCAATTTTTTTCAAAAAAAACCATTTCACATTGGAAAAATAATGTTTTACCAAGTTTTTTTATAATAAAATAAAAAATTATCAAAATAAAATCCAAAGAAAGATAAGACAATTACATACGTTACTTGGCATTTGCAAATAAATAGCCTTTTCACTAAAAGCCTATTGCCGTTAATAAAGGGCGAGCCCTATGCCAATCATATCGATGAATTTTAAGCCAATATAAAATTATATTTGTTTAATTTTCAAGTGATAGTAGTTCATTAGTCATAACAATATGTGAATTCAATAGAGTTATCCATAAAATAAGGGTAACACATCACCAAAACCTTGAAAATCATCACATAAGGGATGAGATTCAAAAAAAACGTGCACAAAAATACATTAGCATTCAAGAGGGGAGGGGACTCAAAAAACCATCTATTTTGGTGATGAACTAAATTTCATCACGTTTTTCCTTTTTTTTTGAATGCCTCCAGACTACTACATATATTTTCATTGTTCCCACATGTACAACTACTATAATTGCTTTCAAACCTTGCGCATCAAATGTTGAGTTTTAACATTTCAATATTTCTTGTGTAATTTGTGCGTAATTTATTTCATGATCATGTGATCAATGTTGATTTCACTGTAAATAAATATGCGATAGTTTTGGTTTATGAATTTGGGTAGAATTTCAAAATCTTGGTTGCATTGCAACATGGTTGTTTGCACACATTTCAAATAATAAAAAACAATTTGTTTTCCTTATGTGCTAGTTTATTGATGTGTTTAGGGTTTTGTGCAAAAGAAAGTTAAATTTTATTTTTTGAATTTAGGATGCCTTATGTCCCACTTGTTTTTGGTTTGTGTTCTACTTTAAGTTGAAAACATGACTTTCAACTTGTATTTGCTTCTTCATAACCAAAAACATGAAGTCCAAAATTGAACAAGCAATTCAAAACTTACATGTATGACAACCTTAGGAAATAACACTTATAACATTTCCAACCATATGACTTAGCCTAGAGTTCAAGAAATTAATTGAATGAAAAATGGACAACAAATATCTCCCTTTTTTTCACAAAATGTAATGTTATGCCATGTGTGGAGTTGTGAAATTTATTAACATAACAAAACATTACAAAACCTTGTGTAACATGTATAACAATGATGCAAATGAAAAAAATGACTACACCCAACACATTAGTCATGACCATGGATGTATTAAAAATATATACCACTTGATTCTTTTTTTGACATGCATGTAAATAAAAAATACAAAATTCAAAGATTTCTACATAATTGGTTGTGTGGAATGATGTGGAATTGATAGCAACCATAAACATTTGAAATCATGATTGTGCAAAAAACCACATTGAACCTCACAACATTTTTTACTTGGAAACAACCTCAATTTCTCATTTTCATTCTAGCCATGGGCATGGAGCTTATGATAGCAAAATACCATTCAATGATTATATAAAGTACATAATACTTGTGGTTAAAAAAAGTAAAATTGTAAGATATATTTATTTAAAACCTCTTCAAATGCACAAAAAATTGATTACAAAGTCAAGAATTTCATCCCATGGATACATATAGTGATTAGCCTTCATAGTTTGAAAACATGACTTTCAATTAGTACTTCACAAAATTTGAATATGACAAATGCAACATTTGTTTTTGTAACATTATCATGATGAAGATAACTTAGAAAACTACATTTACACAACCAACAAACTAACAAGATTCACAAAACTTTCATCCCACACATAACATTAAAGCATTTTTTTACAACTTATTATTGCAAAAAAAAAACATTTCAAAATGAAATTGAATCATTATCCACATCAAACTTAGAAAATAACTACATATGATAATGTCACATTTGTGGCTTTGTATTGGAATCCATTTTTGATTGAATATGCACGTACACAGAAACCTTTTGGAAATTGAAAAATGATCACAATTGCTTCAAGAATTATTAGAAGACAATCCATATATTGACCTGCAACATGTAACATCAAAATTAAATAACCAAAAAAAAATTCACATTTAACAACTTCATCAAATACAACCTATTCCAAAACCATTTGAAGATGTATTTCATCCACACATTTCCATGATGAAATTCAACAATGAACAACAAGTACGTGATTTTGTTACTAAAAACCCACATAATCTACACATTTTCACAATCACATTCAATAGTGGCAAAACATTTTTCGTCAAATATATCACACAACACTTTTAAATGCATAGTAGAAATGTGTTACTATTAGTGACAATAGGCATTACTACATTTTGCTTGAACTCCATTGCAACTACAATGCACACTGCATTTTGCATTACAACACATGGATATTTGTTTTTCCCTTTTGAACTTCGTAATGTCATACAAAAATTCAAGTCCACAAATGTCATCATCATTGATGAAATGTCAATGATGACTAGCAACATGTTATGCATTGTTGAACTATGTTTTAAATAAACAATGTGTCTTGAAAACACATTTCAAGTTTTTCAAACAGAATTAATATTATTAGTTGGTGATCTAGTTCAACTATTAGAAATTTGTGGACACATATTAGAAAATAACAATATTTTGTGCAAACCTTGCCACATCAAATTTGTACCATCTTGGAAAATAATGCAACACCACTTTATCCATTTCCATGTGTCAAATGACAAATCTTGAAATACTTACAATTATTCAACATTATATGAGTCAAAAAGCCAAACATTGCAAAAATTAATAAAATGTTATTAAAATGCTTCATACAAAATCAAAATAAACCATCCCACGTTGACATAACCACAACAATTCTTTGTACACATAGAACATATGTTAAAAAATACAACATCATGGTCCTAAACACATAATTTTTGAATAGTCAAACATATGAAATGAAAATGGATACAAACGTAGCAAACATTGAACATGTTCAATCATGGTTACATGACACATCATTCAATCATATAAGCAAAATTGCACATAGGTGCCCTTGTCATGTTCACATAAAACATTAGCATACCAAAAGGAACTATGAATGGTAGTACTGCAACAATCTCATCCATATTTTGTGATATGGAGAAAAACATTACAATAATAGAAATGTAATTAGCAAATAATTTCATGAAACTAGTTTTAACAAAAAAAATTTAAATTCAACACAAATATATTCATGAATAATATTATTACAAGGCATAATTTTTTAATACATTAACATATGTTATGGCAAGGCACAACAATCATCACAAAAGTACCCATTGACATAAAGGACACCTTTGCACCCAACTTGACATATGTGATACTTTCAAGAGACATAAATTGAACAAAATTTGAAAATAGTTGAAACTAGCATTCCAAACGACTTCACTCCATGCAATTTTGAAAATGATTGAATATATGTTATCACATTTGACAAATCCAAAATTTTCATAACACTATGTGAATATTCCTTCCTTTCACCTATTTCAACATTGCATTAACTTTCAAAAACTTTGTTTAAATTAACGATACAATTGATTTTTGCACAACTCTTATATTAATTAAAAACTTCAGTTTTGTAAATTACATGGGGAAAGCTTATGCAATATAAATAATAGGGTTTCACATCAGGATTCCAAATATCTATCAAAAATCAAAATCAAAATTTTGCCTAGTATTAAAACAATAAGTACATCATATTATAACAAATTTTTAACTTTAGGGTTTGGATGTGAATGGGAAAAAGTCTTAGAGTTTCAAGGAAGAATGTTTTCTCCTATTTTCGGTCGGGGTGTTTACGCACGACGACAATGGAAACAAGGAAAATGAATGATGGAGATACGATGTTGTTTACTAATGGCTTTGATGTTTTTGTGTTATTTTCTTTTATTTGGGATGATGAAGCTAGAATGGATATTACTGGACATTGGTTGAATGTGAGGCAAAGGAATTGCATAGCGATGGGGAGTTGATGGAATTTTCAATGTGGAGTTGAAGAAAGAAAAATAGTAAGGAAGATAAGTGGGGGAATGGGGAATGGATTTTTAGGTAAGGGAGGTTTTTGGGTTAGGATAGAAAGGAGAGAAGAAAGGGGAAATAGGTTAGATTTTTGGGCTATAACAAAAGTATTGAAGAATCCATTACACAATGTACTTCAAGAGGCATGAATTTAGTCTAGGAGGTGGATTTGAAGGTTGATGATGAGGGGGATGATGAAAATTTTAGGGGTTTCAAGAGCAGCCTAGAATCTTTTCAATATGAGTGTGTCAGGTTGATTCGTGTGTGAACGTTATTGATTTGCATATCATGAAAGAACACCCTAATTACTGGAAATTCCAAAAAAAGTCACATTTCGTTGAATTTTATAAGATGGATCATGTAAACGGGTTGTGGTTCTTTGTAAAACTTGTGAAGCAGTTAATGGGGGATTGAAGTGTGTTGTTTTCTTTTTTTATGTGTTGTCAATTTGAGGGGTGGTGTCATGAGTACTGGTTTACGCAATCTATTTGGACTCATGGGTCTATGTTACAAAGTGTAATCTAGGACTTGGGTTTTTTTGAAAGTTTAATGTTGTTTTGGGTTTATGTAGCTTAAAGTAATTGAGAAGAGAAGGAAGGCCGATGGGTTCAAGAGACAAAGATTGGAAAAATTTGACCCTTTAAAGACCTCAAACCTTTCATTGTTGGTGATAGTAGGAATTTAGGTGCCCATAGGTTCAAAGCTAGTGGGTAATTCTAAGAGTGACTCTACCACTTAATATATGTGTTCTTTGTTTTGATTATTGTGTGCCCAAGTTTTTTGTCACAATATTCCCATCACCATTCCTCCTTTCCTTAGCTCATAGATTCTTTATAAATCACAATTTACACAAATGTTTTATTCAACTCATGGTTTTTTGCTTACTTGTATTAACAAGAGGTACAATTGCAGTTAATATCAAAATTTCCATAATTTTCAAATATTACATGTTTTTATAAGACCAAAAAAAGAACTCCAAACCTCTTGCAACATTATTTAAAATATGATGTCGAAACAATTATACTATTTTCGACGAAAATATTGCAACTAGTGTTGCAAAATCCAAATTGGCCATGACCGTGCTATTATTAAAACTATGCAAAGTTCCTTCATTTTCTCTTTAATTTTTTTTCACTTTCTTAATTCTTATTATTGCTTCATGTGAGTTTTAAAAAAAATTGTGTTTTCTAATGTTGGAGAATTTCATGTCATATTTTAAATTTTATTTCTCCTTATTTTGATTATCTCAACTTTGAAATGAAGTCAATGATATTTGCCTCATCCTCCCACCAATGGAAAGCCCTAGGCCCTAGAGGCTCGGTATTAAATCAACACCCAATGCTATAAGAATTACCAAAGTTGCACACATAAAAACATGCACACAAATGAATTAAAGGGGTGAATCAAACCTTTTTACGAGTTAAATATGGTTATTCTTGTGATTATAAAGTGATCACATTTATTATTTAAGGAAACAATAAACCCTAGAAGATACCTCATGAAGTGCAAAACCATTCATTCCATCATGTTTTATTTGTTTCCTTAAACAATTTTGAATCAATTTGAAATTAACAATTCAATCTTTCATTTCTCATTACATGAATAAATATGCTTTGATACCTTATTGGAAATGAAATATTAGGAATAATATGGCTAGTGCCAACACCCATCAAACTTTATGGTAGTATCTAATTCATGTCATAATACATAAAAAGTCATTGTCTTTCCTAATTACATAGTGATAAAAGTCACATAACAAACAACATAATTTATTACAACCAAAAACATTATTAATGACATAAGCCATGAGTTTAATTTTACTACATAGTCATGTAGTCATTAATGCCATACATGATTACAAATGTAATCATGTGTGAAATAATATATATCAAATTTTAATGTAATGCAAGAAGAAAAAAATCCCATATAATTTGTTGCATTCATTACAATTAACATTGTTGACCATGATAATTACTATAAAAAAAAACTATTATTATTTTATTCTTTTTTTGAAAATGAAGATACACTCAAAGAAAGTCATGTTACGTGGCATGATGCATACATTGTACACGAAAAATGCATTAATTTCATCAAAAATAAATTTTTATACAATTTTGTTTATAAAAATCAAGATGCAACAAATTGGGCTAATATTAAATCACAAGTCAATAAATTAGCTTCTACAGATGATACGTAAATATGCATGCATAAATTTCTAGATGTGAATATTTTGTTTCTGCCACAAATCATTACAAATTGCACAAAAAAATGAGTTTTTTACAACATAAATTTGGAATATGTTGTCACAACACATGCAAATATGTCAAACCATTATTGATTCACACAATGTTAATGTTTTAGACCATATTTTACATATTGAAAAATATCATTCATTATTACAAAAAAAATGAATATAAAACAAAAACCTCTATTTGACAACATCATGTACATGAGAAAACAAAACCCTAATTCATTATTTACTATGGGAGGTGTTAGCACATGCAAAATGTTCATTCAAATGTTTTTGATTCAAACATTGCTTTGATTTTACAATATAATTTATCCATTGGTAGATTCTTCCAAAAAAACCTTAACAATTCATCGAGAAGATGAGCAATCCATTAATATTTTGAATCGCTTTCAAATTGCATGACAATTAAAACATGACATTAATATTAAAAAATGACCAATGTTTTTTCGAAGCCACCAAATGATCCAAAATTTTCATATTTTCATATGAAACATTCACAAGTTTAAGTGAAGAATTTATTAAAGCCTTGCCATTTACATTAAAAAAGTATTTTTAAGGCAAAAGAAGAAATTATGAAAACTCAAATATTTATTTTCACCATGCAAAAATTATAATCTTCAAAAAAATAAAAATCCTCTAAAAGAAACCAAAAATCCTTCAAGATATTATTATTATAACTCTATTATAACTAATTTCTCAAGTTTTCAACACAAGCCAAAATATATCATGTTTAAAAAATCCTCATATAAAAATAAAATAGACCTATTATTTATTATTAGCTTAGGGGCCTATAAAAATCCCTTAAGCTACTATTATACTCTATAATGAATCTAAACATAATATCCTTAAGGGCCTTGGTAGGCAAAGCTAGCCAACAAATTTACCAGGGCAGAGAAGGCAGAGCCGAGGAGGCGATGGCGGAAGCTGGCGGAAGGGGGAGCGAGCGCGACCTTTAATCCGCGAGGGAAAGAGGAAGCTAACGATGGATGCGTTGCTGTCGGCGGCGTTGCAGGAAGTGGCGGTGGAAGGCATACAAGGTGAGTGAGTTGCAAAAGAATTTCAAAACCGCCCTCATTGATTTGCAGCAGAACTGGAAATTGGAAATTGGTCTGTAGCTTGGAGGGAGCAATGCCGTGGAACAGTGTTGGAAGCTCTGTTTGGAAGGTCTGTATTTGCATTCCTCCTTCCAAGGTTTTTGGGGGACTGAAATTATTTGCGATGATGATATGGAAAAAAATTGTTTAGGGTGTTCGCTGCCGAAGCTATGGGCAGGGTTACAAGCTGCTGCTGCTGCCGGGGGGACTGCGTCGTCGTCGTCATCGTTGTCCAAGATGCAGTTAACTGCACGAACTAAGCAAATGTTGTGGCAGCAGCTCCTCAAGATTCCAGGCTTGCTGCTCCTTGTTCTTCAGGATGAATCGGCACAAACAGAGCTCTTGGAGTGTTCCAGTCCTTCAATTCAGAATGTGGAAGAGGCAGAAACACTAGGAGTGTGCATGATTGCCCCTGAAGGATTGCGTGACTGCTGTCTGGGCATCTACGATTTGAAATTTTGTGATGCACATCTTTCCAAAGACCAACGTGACATTCTGGAACGCCTTGCAAGGGCAAGGTTTACCCCTCTGAAACCCTAATTCTTGTAACGTGAGCATATAATCTCTCTCCTTTTTAGGTGTATGTCCATGATGGAAATGATCTCATGCATATTATGTAATTAGGAGCACAGGCAAAATATGGCACAAAATTGATGGATCCTCACTGAGTTCAACTTTTGAATTACCTTGGGGTTGAGCTCATGTGTAACCCAATGAGATCCCTTGGAGCTGATGGGTTAAAGTTAGCTAAGATTGCACCTTGAGGTTTCTGCAACTCCTGCACTTGTGTTGAGGAAGTGTTCATTTAGGGTTTTCCAACCTAGAGGTTGCAATTGAAGAAGTCTAGTCATTTTGTAGATCAAGGAATGCTAGAGCTTGAAAGATGATAGACTTAGTGCTTTTGTCCCCCTGAGTTCTTCCTATCAAATATACTCTTTGTTATCTTGCTGATAGGTTACAAAGTATGGTCTTTGCAGTTCTACTGCTCCTGAATCAGATGTTGGCCTCTTGCACACAGGAGTCATGGTATAACACAGAGTCAGCTTGCAAAAGATTTTAAAATTGGGGGCAACAAAATGTTTTATGTTCTGAAAAGTTTGGAGGCACGGGGATTAGTTATGCGGCAGGCCACCATTGTGCGCACTCAATCGTCCTTGACAGAGAATGCATTGCTGCAGCCCAACAATAATGTTCCTATTGTAACCACAAATCTAGTTCATCTTACACGCTACATGAAGGAGCAAGCTTTAGGATCTCATCAGCGCTTTGAGATAAGATCATCAAACTGCAATGTGTCCGATATGCCTCCTTCTGTCTCTGGAGATACGTCTTGTGCACAAGAAAATAGTAGCAAAGGTGATGGATTATATATCAATGATGATTTCCCGGCAATGGCTCAAGTATGTGAGCGACTAGAGGTTGCAGATGGGAAGGTATGATATTAGTCAAAGCTTGACACATTTGTCCAGTATGTGCTTTATGCTAAAAGAAGCTCATCTAGAGAGCTTATGATTCTGGTTTCTCTCTTGCAGTTGTTCTTCTTCATCGTGATCTTTTTCTGACTGGAGTTCTTTGAGAGTTTAGTCCATTGGATAGACTAGTCTGCTTTCACAGCAAAGTTTGTGGATTCATTCCTTTACCTCTTCCTACATGCCCTACAAGCCTGCTCTTCTCATGTCATGTCTAGAAATTTAGGTTAGCCTATTCTGGAACTGGATTTTTAGCATGTTAGTTGCTTGCTGCTAATGTGGATTGCACTGGATTGAAGGTAGATTGACTCAGTGGACTGACATGTTAATGTTTTGGGTGTGTAATGTTTGAAGGTGCTGGTTGTGTCAGACCTGAAATTAGATTTAGGCTATCGATTTGCTCATGGTCACCGCCATTGGCGCAGGGTATGTGAACTTTCACCTGTTTGAAATATATCTGCAGGATTGTTCTTAGTATATCATTCTTTGCCTGTTCAGTTCTGTAATCATTTGATCACCTTGACAAGGTATGGTATCAGATGTGGATCAGCATAAATGCACTAGTCATTGATGATATGTCTTGTTCATGGAACAGCTCATGAAGCGTCTGCAAGATGCAGGCTATGTGGAGGTTTTTAGCGCCAAGATTGCCGAGAGCAAGGTAAAAATTTCAAATCTTTCTATTTGAGTAGTTGTGCTTTGTTATAAGACTTTTGCCCAACTGTTAACAATTGAAGAGTTGTACATATATATATGGTCTGTGCACTGAATTGTCCAGTTTATTGCAACCTATGTTTTTATTCTGGATGAATGTCCTGTTTGGCAGAAACACTGTACAGCTACAGCTGCTCATGGTTGAGCAGGGTGATGTTTATACAGGGCATTGATCTGACATTTTTTCATTTAAGTGATCTGTTTGGTTCAATTGATGTCTTCTGATTCTTTAACTGTATCTATAGCTTTATTACACCCAAAGTAGGAAGTCAAGAGTCTCCGGTAAAGAGTTTGAGTTCTCCCAACTTGAAGGCTTGATGTGCAAATCTTGTTGATGCAGATAGCATCATGTATACGCTTGCTGAAGTCATTTGATGCCAAGACCTTTGGTGTTGGGAATGATGGAACGGAATCTGAAAACTCAATTTGGGGTGCAAGGCGGGGTCAAGTAACAGAGCAGGTGGTTGAAGTTCCTCTTGACCGTCAGATCTATGACCTTATTGACAGTGCTGGACCTGAAGGATTGTATATGACCGACGTAAGTACCATTCTCCCAAGTTCTTTGCTGCATGTTTTTGTTAAATGACACGGAATGTCTATCTTCAAGTTAGCTTCATTAAAATCCAGCGTCTCTGAAGTACTTATGATCATGACCCTCTTCCAGATATGGAAGAAGATGGGACTCAACAACAAGCGCAACTATTACCGGGTGACAAACATGCTGACAATGCAATCCATTGTCTCAGAGGCAGTAAATCACAAGAGGTCTATGATGTATCGACTTCGTACAATTTCTAATGCCACTCATGGTGCTCCTCATGTACCTGCAAATCCAGAATTTTGTGCACCTCCAAGTGTTGTTCCTCCTGGTATGGATGGACAAAGCCTTCTTCACTGTGTGCTGTGTTAGCTCAGAACATGTTTGATTTTTGTTTTTTTGTGGAGGTCACATTGTGCTTTTGTGCCTTGTGTAAACTCATTGATGTTTCCTCTACTCCTGTTCACAGACAAGCTTCTTCCTCTGTCTTCCTTACCAAATGTGGGTCGAGAACATGGGGGAAAGTCAAGACAAAGAAGGAGAGTGAGTGAAAAACGGAAGGTGGAGGTGGATGCAACAAAAGCAACTGGCAGGGCTGGATCGATGGAAAGGCAGTTTGAAGAGGAAGAGGAATCCAATGGAAGGCAGTTGGATGAATCACGTGCTCTGGTTGTGGTTGACACACCACATGCAGAGGTGCACAAGGGAAGGAGTGTTGCGGCAATGGAAATATCACCAGCCAGGATGCTATCAGAACCTCTCCCATTGACAGTGCAAAGCTCCTTCCCTCCTGTATCAATGTTCAGGTCTGGGCAACAGTATCCTTGCACCCCCCAGACTACTACGGGTGCGCAACGTGAGCTTCGAATCTTGCAAAGGCTTCAGGTGCCTGTCAACTTTTAAGTAAAACACGGAGTTTTCTGATGTCTTTCATCTCAGGTTTCTCTTTTAAGTTGCTGTTTGGCTTACTCACAATGGAGAGAACTTGGTTTCTGAGACGGTTTGTCGGGGAGGCAGGAAGAGAAGTTTGTACCACGGGTGGAGCTGCACAGATGGCTTGAGGATGCAGAGAAAGAGCGTAGGGGCACAATGATGGACCGCAAGACACTGACACGAGTGCTACAGAAACTGCAGCGTGAGGGGCGATGCAAATGCATCCTGCTCAGCATGCCAGGCCTGACCAATTGTGGACGAAGCCGTGTGAGTGAGGTTGTCCTCCTCCCTTCAGTTGAGATTGTGCCAGAGCTCCTCACTGCACTTCATGACCGCATTCGTAACTTTGAGATGAACATTCGGGGGCAAGGTTCCATAAAAGTGAAATCTGATGTGGTGCCAGAATTGTCTGGAGTGACACGAATGAGTTCATCTCGGGGTATGACAAGGGGATCTGGGTCCACAGTTGAAATGGAAGCCGAGAAGGCTTGCTCATTGCAGGAAAATGGCTTCATTCCTGCAAAGATGGTGCGGGTGCGGATGCTTCATTACTTTCTCTGGTCATACATAAGTGACATTTTGGATGGTGGCAATTCTGAGCACTCTGCAGCTCCCAATGGAGGTCATGATGATCTAAATATCAATGCAAGCAGTTGTAAGGTCTTTGTGCTGTCAGCTGCACTAAAAGTATGTTCTATTACTCCATGTATGGCTGTTTGCTATATCAAAGGCACATGCTTTTCTTTTAGCTTCTGGTCTATGTGGGATGATTAAAAGAAGTTAAACTTACACTGGAACACCCAATGTTTAAGAGTCCAGAGCTTAGGCGCTTCTTTAAGATGCCAACAGTGTGCTGTCTGTAGGTTTGATTACATCAAAGCAATGGAACTTCTTCTGTGTGTAGGCGATGCCATTGGAGCTGTTTCTGCAAGTGATAGGTTCAACAAGGAAGATAGAGAACCTGGGTTCATATTGTCGACAGGGGCTGCGCCTGTGTGATTGTTCTGAAGAAGAAATTGGTTGCCTCACCAGTACCAATGCTAGTGGCCGCCTCTCATGGCTCATTGACGTCCTCCGGCGGCTGAAGGTAAATATTGTAACCCTCTCTTCATTCATCGTAATGCTTTCTTTCTTCTTAGTCTGCATGTGCTGACTGTTGAAAACTGTTCTTGAAGCTCATTCGGCTTGTTATGGGAAGCATCAAATTCCTGGCGCAGTTGAATCAAGAAATGAGCAAATACTCTGGCTCTACTCCTGAAGCATCCCTCACATATGCCATGGAAAGCCAACCGTATTTGGAAGAACCCGCCCCACAGCCCCTCTCATCTCTCAGCCTAGACTCGTTTGATTTAACCCCACGAGCACGACATGAGTTTACTTTAACATCCAAGGACAGCCTGGATGCTTACTGGCAGACTCTTGAATACTTCTTTTCAGGGGCCACACCAACCATTGCACGACGTGCTTTCCCTGGCTCCAATGTACCTGAGGTAATTTCCTGAGAAACGAACTGTCTGAATTGTGGTTTGATTTTGTGGGATCTGTGGTAAATGGCACTTGGGGGTGTGTTGCTTTGCTACTGATCAATATCAGACATCCTATCATATCCACATAAAACAATAAGGAACAGAATAATCTGTGCTTTCCTCCATGGCATGTTCAACACAGGGATAGTTGCCTGAGAAATTGATACAAACAATTTTCAGGCAAATATTGCTAATTGGATGTGTCTTTTCTGACATGGCTGACACATGTTTTGCACTGAATGCAACTTAGAGTGACGACCTCTCTAAAGGGCCCACAGTAAAGCCTAAGTCTGTTAAAGAAATGACTTCAGAGAGGACTTTGCAGTCTTCAGCATCTAGCAATTTGCATTGCAATGTGAGAACACATCCACTAATCACCAGGGTCTTCTGATGTTTAGCTGCACGTTCTCCAGAGGTCAAGGATTCTCTCAATGCTGATGTGGAAATGGTGTTGTGGGTGAAGCTCTTTGGCTTGCGATCATGGACTTCATTGCGTTTAATGAGCTTGGACCAACGCATAGAACTGATGAAGCGGGTGGAGGCAGGTGGCATTGACCGCAGGATCACTGCAACAGAGTGTGCTGCCATAGCCAAGAACCTCAACCTTTCTCTAGAACAGGTTTCATTCCTGGTTGACCCTCATTGCTGATTTACCAATCACCATGGCATCAAAACCTCAAATCCTGATAACAAAAGCCTATTGTATTCACAGAGAAGAATAAGGAACAGATAAATGTTTTTGACCATGGTAACCATAAAAATGAATTAGGATGAGAGGCGACTGATCCTCCAATTTGCAGGTGCTCAGGTTTTCATACGAGAAGAACAAAAGAGCCCGTCTACAGGCACTGCAAAAGGAAAGTACAGTTGAGTCAGGGATGGGGGACACTGAGGCAATGAATACTGGAGGTCACCGCATCAAACCTCATCCCAGCAATAGTTTCAAGAACCCCATTCTACTGTCTGGTGCTACTTCAGAAGTGCCTCATGTGAGGGCCTACAAAAGGCAGCGACAATCTGAGATAGGGTCAGCTACATTTCAACCAATGATATCTTCAGGTCAGTCCCTCACTTCATAATTAGATTTGTTTCCTAGTGGTGACCTTGGGATTGAAGGGTTCCCATTATATTTACTTCTGAGTGGTTCTCTGAGCAATTGCTGGGTCTTGTCTATCTCCTTTCTTAGTTCATACCTGACTGTTGTTACAAATCTTTCAGGTCCAAGGGAGCTTTCGGTCACTGGAGGTGTGGACAATGATAACCAAGGGTTTGCTGAAGGAACTGGTGATGAAGACGATGATGATGGCAGGGGGGTGCTTGAGGATAATCCCATCAACTATGTCAATGTTGTCACCAAGCTGAAACCAGCCCGCTCCAGGAGGTTCCCTTGGTCAGAAGACCTAGACAGGTATGCTGACCATTGCTTAAAACCCATGATACCAGTTCTATGGACAACCATTCTCCTTGGGCTGTGAATGGCATCTCTTTGAAAACTAGTCCTATTTCCAACTTGGTTTTAGTTGTTACTGTTTCTGGTTCACAATGACCATAGATTCCTGCTGCAAATCCATGCAAATTAAGGCACCCCCTGCTCTAGGAGGTTCCCTTGGTCAGAAGACCTAGACAGGTATACTGACCGTTGCTCAAAGCTCATGATATCAGTTCTATGGACAACCTTCCCCTTGCACCATGAACAGCATCTGTGCTAACCAGTCCCTATTTCTAAACTGTAGTCAGATGTTACTGTTTCTGGTTCACAATGACCATAGGTGTCTGCTGCAAATCTATGCAAATTAAGATACATTCTGATCAGTCCCAGTGTTTTTCACTGGTGATGCAGAATTCTGGTATGTTGTTATGCTCGGCAGCGGGCGATGTTGGGTGCACGAATTCACCGAGTGGACTGGGTCACGATGCCTCTGCTTCCTGCACCTCCTCCTGCCTGTCGACGACGAATCGCTCAATTGAAGTCAGACCTCTCTGTTCGGAAAGCACTGATGAATCTTTGTTCCTTGTTAGCAGCCCGCTACATGAAACATATTCAGAGCAAAGATGCACAGCAAAGTTGGGATCCTCGAATAGATGTCATCTCCAACCCATCACAGCCAACTCTTTCTGCTATTGGAGGTGATACCATCTCAAGTTGGGATGACAGAGAACAATTGTCAACTTGTCAGCGTGGTTTGGAAGTGGAACAAGACTTTGCATGGGATTCATTTGAGGAGCCATCAATAGGGGTAGCTGTGAATGAGGTCATGCGCCTCCGGAGGGTGGCAAAGGCTTGCAGTGGTAAGCGTGCGGCTGGCATTCGACCAGTTCCCTCCTTGGGGCCAGATGGACAGATGATGGACACGGATTTCACAGGGAAAAATGGAGAGATGGTCTTGTCAAATAAGATTGCTGGAACAAGTCCGGAGGATTTCCTGATGCTATCTTTCCCATCTTCCTCCTCTCTCTCTCCATTCCTCGCTGTGGAAAACACTTCTACTTCCAGTGTAGATGCAGGTGTAATGCATGCTACTTCTTCAGATGACACCTTGACAGCCAGACATGGTGCTCTCTCAAGCATTAGTGCAGGTGCCACTCATGCCCAAATCATCTTGCTTAAAGTTTGGTCCAGCAGTGCTTTTGCAGTGACCGAGCAACATACAGGGAATGTTTATCATGGCCATTTTCACTGATGACGAATAGCAATATCTTATTCATAGGGCCTTTAGTTGAATTGTACTGACTCTTGTGGGTTGTGTAGGTCATGCATTGATGAGTGTTAGACAGGTCAGGACACGGCCTGCTCGGGTGAGACCACGGAAGAGAAAGGATGTACCGGTGTCACTAAATGGGATGACCTCTGAAGAGACTGTACAAGGCTCTTTGGGAGTTGCCAATGCAGTTGAGCTTGTGAAGCTGGTTTTATTGAACTCGTCCTTGAAGGCAGAAGTGCCTCGCCCACTTGTTGATGCACTTCGTCGTTGTGAGGAATCCCATATTTTTGCTGCATTCACCTTCATTCGAAATAAGGAGCTGGTGGTCAGTCTGGTGTTCTCCACCTTTTTCCCTGATGAACAGCTTAAGGATGCCCTTCTTCTTCTTCTTCTTCTTGTTGTTGTTGGTATCAGCATGTAATTTATCATTTTTTTGTTTCCCTTCAATGTACTGAAGTTGTGTATGCCTTCTTGGTCAGATTGTTGGTCAAGACAACCAACCATTTGTGCTTTCACCAAAATTCTTCCACAATGCATCAGCTTCAAGGTTTCCATTTGGGACAGGCAGTGAGGCTATCAGCATGATTGAGTGGCTTGCAACACATAATGCAGCTTTAGAAGAAAGTTGGGTCCCACTCCCTGCAGACAACCTATGTGGGCAGCTGCTTCAACTGCTTGCAGTTATGGCCGAAGGAGAAGTGAGTATGGCCCCATTCCTCCCCAGCAATGGACTGGGAGAGAGTGAGGATAATTATAATGTGGTAGCAGGAGTGAAGCGGAAACCTGAAGGGGGCCAGGAAGTAGGCTTTGTGAAGCCCAAGATTCAGAGAACACAAGATGCATCCCCTGGGTTCCGGCGTGAGCGGGGATTCCCAGGCATTCACGTGTGCTTGCATCAAGCTTCAAAGCCTTTGGGCGCTTTGTTGCAGGCTTCTTCAACCAAGGGGTCAAAAACAAGTGAACAAACCTTAACCGAGATTTTTGAGCAGGCAAACACTGCTCCTGTGGTTGGTGATTGCATTCTGGAATCTGGCATTGAGTCTGAAGAAGTTCCCTCAGTCAATTACACTGACAGCACTGAAGCCAATACTGAACTGCTAGAATCTGGAATTGTAAAGGGGGATGATATCTCCAGACTTTCAGTAGTCAATGTGGTGGATGAAGGCATTGGAGTTGGACATGGTCATTCCTCAGTTTTGGCGGACTGTATTCAGCACTTTTGCCAAGTGTCCAAGGGAGGAGAAGACATGAATGATAGTGAAGGCTTCAATCTCAAGCCTTTGTTTCTAGAGGCAGTGTTGGACATAATTGAAGATGCAGGTGCAGAAGGTTTGAGCATTTCACATTTGACTGAATCACTTACAAGAATTGGTGAGTTATGTTCCTATTTCTAGTCTTATGAGAGCTTTGGCTTTCTATATATACCCACGAAGCTTAAGCCTGTCAAAAGTTTTACTAGAGCTATTTCTATATAGAATTTATGTTGACCAGAAGGTGCAGTTGTTACTGATGTTGTGGACGTGGGGTGAAATTTTCTAATCCAGTGGGCCACTTGGCAGGTGTTGAAGCAACTGAGGAGCTAGCAGCAGCTTCTGTTCACGCACTTGCAGTTTTTGACCTTGTCAAACAGGTTCTTCCACATACCTGAAAGAATCCCACAAACTCTTTTCAACTTCCACTGGTGACAGATAGTTGGAAATATCGTCAACATCAGGAACAGCTTGCTTAGAGAACTCAGAATGCAGAAAAGTTCAAGTCTGTATGTTTGCAAACTGTAGGACTGCTCAGAGCCATTTACAAGAAATAGTGTATGAACTTTGATATCACATCCACACAGCAATAATGAGAAGTTGAGATAATGTCTGTTCTTCTCAATTTAGAAACCATGAATGGGCTTGAGGTGCATATGACAATTAAAACCTGACATCTCTGTGCTTGTCACAGGTACCAGCATATGATCATTTGCGGGTGATTGCTGCTGCACACAGTGCCCATTGCTGTCTACAAGTAAAAACGGGTGATTTGGAGGCAAATGTCAGGGAGCTGGCTTTAACAGAGGGTGATGTATATAAGTCAAGGAAGGGACATACATTCCAAAGTACTGCAGCTTCTGCATGTGATGGGATGCTGCATTGTATAGTGGGATCATGTCATGATGTTTGTGTTGCAACCACCTCAGTATGTGCAGAATTTTTCTTTCAGATATTTTATGTATTGAAATCTAAGAGCTTCATTCAATTGTTTACATGGGGAAAACATGCAGGTACTTCGGTGGATAATGGGTGTCTAAGACTAGCTGTCTCAGAGGAGGAAAATATGGATTCAGCAAATACAATCATAGGTGGCCTGAATGATTTAGTCACCAGGCATTGGAGTAGTATGCAGTTGCGCAATCCTCCTGGCTTACTGAAGGACAACAGCGGGCATCGACGTGTGCTGATTCATGTTGACAAGGATGCAAATTCGGAAGAAGCCCAGAGTGTGCCCATTCTTCCATGGTTGACTCCGGATGGTGGCACCAACAGTAGGATGCTGAAGGCCCTCTCTCGTCGAGTTATGGGGATGGTGATGCTCAATCCTGGAGTTACAGAGGTAATCTATTCTAGCCTGTTGATCAATTGCTGGGAAATCACTAAAACTCTTGCCTCCATGCAGCCTGGTTAAGTTTCGAGATATCTTTCCATGAATGGGGAGGGTTTGGGTAGTCAAACCGGCAGGGATCTGGTGGGTCCACTGGTGTGCAGCATTTGTTCTGTCAGATAAAATCTTCTGATCTTCATGGTTAAAATCAGCAGCATTGTATCCTAAGTTTCCTACTCAGATAAAAGCTATCACCTGAAACATGGAATCACAAGTGCTACAGCCCACCCAGGACAGTTGCCATTTAATACTTAAAAATGCTGGGGATCCTCACCAGTGGACCTACTTCGAGGAATTTGGAAAAAAAAAACCCCGAGCTCAACTAATAGGCCATGTTTGACAATAACAGAGTAAAGCCCATGCCTGTCAATTACCATCCTTCTAAAGCTCAGCATTAGAAACTCTGCCATTCTTTTGATTGGAACAACAGGGAAAGGACAGTAAATGCTGTATTTAGGGCAAAGATTTGTATGTGGTCATTGGTACTCTCAATCGGTGTATGCTTGAATCTGCATATTGAGATCATAGGTAGCTGAGTTTTGTAATGTTCCCAGCTAAAGATCAGACCATCTGTATGAAGACATGCAGAGTCTGGCCAGTTGACTTTCTAAAGTTTTGGGGTCGTTTCACTTTTGCTTGACGAAATTGGTGGGCAATCTGTGGATCAGGACCAGCTAGTGGAGCACTTAGATGTCCTTAACCCTCAGGTATGACATGTTCTTCCATGCTATTTTTTGAGAGGGGCTGATCTTTTAAGTACAGGTTATGAATGTGGTTGTGGTTGTCTTTGATGTAATTATGTCCTCGTGGGTCCAAGAGGTGGCTTGCACCTTAGCACATGCTAAAGGATTCTGGGAACCTTGGAATTCAGGCTTGATAGGATGTTCAGTTTTCCAGACTACCAATCAGAACTAGTCTGGAAGAACTTGTTGTCCAGTTGTTGCACAGCTTTATAATCACATGGATATTTTTGCAAGGAGACTGCCTGGCACTTGACTCATATGATCTTATGATTGCATGCCAAAAGACAGCAGAAAATTGTCTGAGTTCTCTTTTCTATTTGAATCATAAGTACCCTTCTTCACAATCTCTCCTACCTCAATGTGGCTATCATGCCCTGTTGATTGTGATTCTCAGCTTTTTAATGAATGACTTTGTTTGTTGTGAACAGACTGCTAGACAGCTACTTGAGATCCTTGAATTGGATGGCCATGTGAAGGTGCGGACGATATTGCAACCCAGTCCAGCTTTGCCTCCTCGTCTGCTCTGCTATATAATGCAAGAGAACTCAGCTACCACAAAGCCCAGTTGGACTAGACACTACTATGCCAATGTCTTAAGTGCCAGTTTGTTGTGAATAATGTCTTCTGACAAGGTGTTATACCAGCTGCAAAATCTTTGTCACAGTTAAATGTTCCGAGCTTAGACCCCTCTAGAAACACTTTGTAGAGACAGAAAGACACACATTTTCAGGACTGGCATGTAGTCATATGTAGTAGTTTCCAAAAGGATCATCGAAGGACAAGTGTCACATAAGTATCTCTCACATACATGAATGAGAGACTGTACTGATAAAATTACACCGGGGCAAAGCTAGGCACTTCAAATTGAGCATACAAAAGTAACATAGAAAAGTGGCACGGACAAGTAGTACCCTGGACAATGTATGAAGGGTTTAGGGAATTAGTTTTTAGGGTTTTAAGTTACCCTCTTTTTTTCCTTTCTTTCAGTGAGAATTCCTTCGGAAGCCAGGGCTTTCCTTTCTGAGTTTTGTTCAGCTGTCTTAAGGTAGTAGATGACAGACACTTGTTTAACATGAGCTTTTAGATTCAGGTCTAGTGTTAAAATCAGGAGGGAGGGAGGTCCCTTACCTGCACTCGGCGTCATCAACAAGAAACAAGAGGAGGAGAGCACAAGTTTCATTCCTTTGGGATGTTGATTCCAGAGACCCACTCACTGACGTGCATAGCATGACGGCAGATTGTATGTGGTATGTGCATGTGGAGGGATCAGAGATATGGAGTGATGTGTTAGATTTGCTATGGCAGATGCTGCGCTTGTATAGAGGTGATTGCAGACATGGAGTGATGTGTAGAATTTTCACAATTTTGTGCCTGCTTGTTGATCTCGTGTGATCTGAAAATCAGATCTAAAGAATGCAAATGCCTTGGAAATTTTCTTATGTGATAATTTTGAAAAAAACTCTCAAAACTCTCAAACATTCTATTACTACCCATGACCAACAAAATAAACTTCACAAAAACTTGGATAAACATTTGGTCAAGAAGTTATGTGAAGTACTTAAGATACAACACATTTTTCATTTAAAAAATCAATCGGAGTGAGCTTTATGTTGCTTTGCACTAACAATGAGGAATCAATATGCAAATGGAAAAATAATAAAAAATAAAATAAAAACAAAAAATTCTAAGAATTTGATACCTAATATATTTATTATTGAAAATAAATCAATTGGGTTGGCCTCTATTTTGGTTGGCACTATTTGTGAGCATCCATTTATGTAAATGATAAAAATTATAGGCACAAGTGCTTTTTTGATTTTTGTAATTTTGATAACTTAAATACAACACATTTAATTTTAGTGACAATAGTACATTAGAGCTTAGATTTAGTGTGAGTAGCTTTTGCTTTAGAGTCATTTGGGATGAAAATTCACCCTTGAAAATTCCACATTGGAACCCTTTCTATTTTCCTTTTCATATCAAGACTTTTCAATTGTCACTTGTGAAAATTAAACGTTTTTTTTCCCTCCAAGTGACACTAAACACATTTGAATTGGATTTAGGTCGCATTTATATTTGAAAATAGGTGTTTGTTTTGTTTGTGACCACACCATAATCCTCCCAAACCTTTGAGTCATTATGCTTTTGGTATCATCGGAAAGCCCTTGATGAGGTAATGTGCACGTTAGTCATTTTGTAATTTTCAAATCAATGGAGCAAAAGTTATTGAATTTAGAGTGAATTTGTCATTGTCAATTAATTAAAAATTTGAAAATTGATTTTTTAAGTAATCAATGCCCTTTCATCATCATATATTTATATATTTATATTTATTATTATTATTTAATTTAATTTTTTTTGCATTTTCATATCACATGGGGAAATGTATGAGGAATTTCCCATTGTCCATTCTATTTGGCTTTTCATACAAAAGTTAACCAAAACTATTTTTTCACAATTGGGTTTTCTCAAAAAGACTTGAATTTTTTTTTTGGGGAAAGTTATATTCTTTAAAGCTTTTGAAGATGATTTCACTTGGGTCAATGCCCCAAGGGACCCACTAATAATATTGAAAAAAGGGTTATTCCTTTTTAAATTTACTCTTTGATATTGATATGGTTTCATGAGTCTCTCTTGGTGTAATTGAGACCAAAAATAAAAATAAAATAATGTTTTTGATGGGTGAAGATTGAATTTCATGTTATAAATAATGAAAGTGTAAACAATTTCATAGAAAAATCTATAAAACTCAAGAATTTTGTTTTGGATAGTTAAGTTATTTCCAAAAGAAAGGGGGCTCGGGGGGCTAGAGTTCTCTCATAAAAGGGCCTTTGAAATTTACCCTTGGAATTTCTTTCTCTTTTTTTTTTTCCTTTTCAATTTTGGTAGTAGAACAACTTTTAGCTTGACTTTAGATTTTATTTTATTTTTTCATTGAATTTTTGTCACTATTGCTTTAACTATTCAACAAATATTTCAAATCATGTGCACTAAATGCTCAAATTCAACATTTGCAATTTGCTCACCTTTTTTTTTTTTTTTTTTTGGGGGGGGGGGGGGGGGGAATAAAATTATTAAAACTTTTCCCCCCCCTACCAATATTTATCCAACTAAAATAAGTTTATAATTTTATTTTATTAA
>Ga0116227_10001157_pt1 | contig 57432 bp, 46 predicted proteins | sample S1TSphgellanicum_FD_89693 | JGI IMG/M metagenome (GOLD analysis project Ga0116227, IMG submission 89693) | Host-associated microbial communities from peat moss isolated from Minnesota, USA - S1T2_Fb - Sphagnum magellanicum MG | ecosystem: Host-associated > Plants > Peat moss > Unclassified...
AAAAAAAAAGATATTTTTTTTTAAAATAGAAAATAAATTTTTTTTTATATAATATTTTTTTTTTTTTTTATATTTATATATATATATATATATATATATATATATATATATATATATATATATATATATATATAATATGTTCAATTTCTATGATCATTTAAAAATTTGGACAATTAAATCTTCATTGCAATTTAATATTTTAACATTAGAAATATTTATAAAGTCTACAAAATTCAAAGCATATACTTCATGTTTGGGCAAAAGATGGGGTGGGTCATGTAACATAGGACAAGCATGGTAAAAACAAAGAAAAAATGTGGGGTGAAATTTGGAAATGCACCTATTTTAGTGGCATTATGAATTTCAGCCCATATTTGGGTCAGTTCAAGTTGTTCAAGCACATTGAACTTTGCAAAGTATGAGAGTGTTATCTAGAAGAGATGCTTTGAGGGTGAACACTTTGTGTGAGAGAGTTCAAGTGAAGGAAGCCTTTTGAAGTTTCATGAGAAAGCTCAAGTGAAACAAGCTTTTTGGAATTTCAATGAAAGAGCTTTGGTAAGTTTCTAGAGTTGAAATGGGTTTGAGCATGTGAGCTTTCTAAAGTTTTGACAATTTCAATTGTGTGTGCTTGAAAGAAATTGAATGTGTGTTTGAAAGGTTTCCAATGAAAAGAGGTAACTATGTGATGGATTTAAGGTTGATGGAGCATGTAAGAAAACAAGCAACATTTGCATGAAAAGAGCAAATAAGAAATGTTTGCACTTGGACTAGGGAAGGATCAAGGAGTGTGGAGCCATTGTTGACCTCAAACAAGCACTTTTTCAAAGTAAATTGCAATTTAGAAGAAATGGCCCCCAATTTATGCCTTATTGTGAATTTGGGTGTCTATTTGTTACGCTTTAAGAAAAAGTGCAAAATCAATTTCAAGGGACAAAGTTAGCATGAAAAAAGACATAGGACACCAATGACATATGGTTTTTTCAAAACCATGTTCCAAATGACTTGGCATTTCAAGAACAATTAAAATTAAGGGTGGATGCATGTATTATACAATGGTTTATAATGCCCCCTATTTTAATTCTATGTTTGTACCATTTTTTAAAAATTTATCTTAAGTCTATGGCTTCAAGTGGTCTAGCCTAGCTATTCTTGTAATGGTGTAATTATTTTTTCTAGTTTTTTATTCAAATACATTTTCAAAAAGTTAACTACCTCTTCCAAGCCACCTCACTATTTGCCCCTAGCCATTTACATAGACATTAAAAGGTTAATGTGCCTTTTCATGTCCATGTTATCTAATAAAATCAAAAACATTGATTGGCCCATTACAAAAACAATGTTTCAAAACCAAAAAAACCTTTTAAATTTGTTCTAATGTCTTTGAAAAGTTGGTTTTGATGTAGAATTAGGGCCAAACATTCCTTGCACATTTCACCCCAGGAAGTTGGGAACATACTAAGGTCATTGGGAATTCTTGTGAAGATCCCTAAGATTTCAAAAGTTTTTATGTAATGGAAGTCCTTATACGACTCTCGTAGGTGTGACCTCGTTCGAGGAAGTCTTATAGGGTGATCCTAACAATACCCATTGTTATTAAGTACTTAGTGAAAATGAAAGAAGTGATTTTTTTTAAAAAAAAGCATGGGCTATTTTCCACCATTGCAAGTTTTTAAAATTCCAACAAAATGGAATTTCTAACCACATGTTTAGGTTACATGTTTCAAATCCCCTAAAATATTATTATTCACAAAATTACTAAAGGCTTCCTAACACAACTCATTGATAAAACAATCCAAATGTTAACCCTTACAAAGCCTTTTATTGCTAATGTAGTGCCCATGAATATTGCCTTGGACAATTACATGCAAACATTTCAATCATATAACTCTTCTTTTGCATGGAAGTTTAGGACCAATTGTCTAAAAGGTGCCCAAAAATGTGGGGAATGAAATATAACATTGAGTGTATTACCAAGTAATTTGCATTTAGTGTTCTCCCTTTGCATTTCACATCCTCAAGTAGTGAGTGATATCACATGACATTTCCACGTTCTTTTGCTTAAACAATGCACATCTAAGATAAGTCAACAATGAAAAAAAAACTTCTAATTACTATTAGTAAGGAGTTTTTTAATGTTTAGACCTATTTAGAGTTGAATACAACAAAAATTGCATTTTTTGCACTACATAAGTAGGATAAAGATGTTCAACAAGCAAGATTCCCAAATATATAGCTCCCTAAAGCTCCATATATCCACAAGTCACAAGGATAAGGATGCTAGAGTGAAAATCTCTTTTTATTGTTGGTCTACATTTTTGGTATGTAGATCTATATTTCACCTTCCCCTTAAGTACACAACTAACACAATTTTGTGGGATATTTTATCAACATATCCTATATCAGAAAGTATATAGAATGATGAATTAGGTTTTGGGACACATTTCTAAGAATCGAACCTTCTTAACATTACTCTTTATAGTTTTATTTGGAGCAAATGGGTATATCTATCAATTAGAACTATTCTATCGATTATGAGACACAAGAGATATAAGACTTCTACTTGTATCCCAAAAACTATACACATATGACATTTGCTAATGGAGTTCTTTATGGGTGTCAATAAGGACCAGCAATCAATAGTACCAGACGAAAGACTAATAGTACCAATAGAAGCTAGAGTTGAAAAGTTGCTTTTCTAAAGGAACAAACAAATACACACACAAAATGTATGATGTTCATCTTCCTAACTTTTTGTAGGAGGTAAATTTAGTTCCATGCTTGGAAGAAAATAGGTTTCAATTCTTGAGGAATACCTTTCCGCCCCGTCCAACTTGTCCAGTCTTCTCAAGTGCAAGTTGGAAATCAGCAAGTTCATAAGTCTCACCTGCAGTGGGTACGATGATTTTGTCTTCAATGAGCTTAGAAACTTCATCTATGAACACTCGGCGCCTTGCAGGGAAGCTCAGCTCTTGGTAGACAAACCATGCTGATACACAAACACCCCTGAAAAGATCCCCCACACCCACAATTGCATCAAAGCCTCCCAAAACTCCGTATATGTACACTTGACCTCCATCTCGCACACTGGCAGTGACTTGTTTTGTGAGTTTGCCAGCTACTGCATCAACAGCACCATATGCAAGCTTACCCCCTGTGATTTCCTTCACTCTGGCTGGTACATCCTCATCAGTTGAACATATGACTTCATCTGCACCCAGAGCTTTCAATTCATCCTTTTGTTCAGCACGGCGCACGACATTGATGGTTTTGATTCCCCAATGTTTGGCAAGTTGGATGAATTGACGACCAAGCACCGAACCTGCAGCTGTCTGCAACACATATTCACCCTTGGGTACTTGAAGATCACTCAACATCCCATGCACCGTCCATGGAATGATAACAAATTGAGCTGCATCTTCATCTGAAATTGAGTCCGGTACAACCCATATGAGATCTTCTCGGACTGAAACATACTCCTGCCATGAACCCTCACCATTTGGTAGATTCTCTACTGTGAAAAATACCACCACTCTTTGCCCTTTCACCACTCCCGTCACTCCCTCTCCAACCTGTGCAGCAGCCACATTGAAAAGCAAGTAAGGGAGGGCAGGCAGTTAGTACTGGGTTTTGTATTCATCAGGATTGGTTCCATAACAGAGAGAACAAGAGCAACTGAAAGAAAGCAACCACAAGAGCCAAGCCTTTTGAATGACCTAATTTGCAGCCAGATGGAAGAAATGACATGATGCTTATTACAACCTCATGGACAATCCCCAAGCCTTCTGGCCCAGGAGTGAAAGAGCCAGATGTCCAGGTTGAATATCCTTTGATATTGAGATCAGTAGGATGTACAGGACGTAGAGTGATGTGAACAACCACATGACCAGGCTCTGCGTCTGGCACAAGCTTTGTCACCAATGCTAGTCCAGCATCAAGATTCTCTGTATCAAACCTCTGCACCACAACTGCTCTATTGCTTAACATTTTTATTTTTCTTCTGCTCCTTCTTCTCCCCTTCACAAAACAAAAAAGAAAACTTCAAAATTCAATCTAGCATGTGACAAACAAGCTCAAAGCTGAAACACACATAAAAACCTACTAGCTCTCATGCTTGCAACCATGGCCCAGGCTTGTTATAATATCTTCAGGTTCATAGCTAGCTAAGCTTTATGGGCCAAAACCAGACAACAGATTCTGAGCTTCCGGTACTGATAAAACCCATAATCTTAGGCAGATGCACCACAGATCTGAGTCAACAAACCAGATTTGGTTGATGCATAGCCTGTGTAAGGGCATCTTGTCATGTGGGTGGGGTGGGGTCCTTTCTTTTTAGGCTTTTTTTTTTGAGGGAAAGTTGAGGAAACCTAATTCTAGTGGTGTCTCTTTTGAGCTTGGTCCTTTGTGGAAACACAATTTGTGAGTGAGCAACAAATTTAAGGGTTTAGGGTTTTGACATCAGTAGGCATCCTATCAGTAGGTACCCTACTCCCGAAGAGGGTTGACTGGGTGCTTATAAAACATACAAAAACTGGTGACATCAGAATTCAGTACTTGCTGGGTTTTTTAAAAAAATTATGAGATTGAAATTTTGGCAAAATTTTCCAAAAATTAATCAAAATTGGAGTTTAATTTGTACTAAAAAAAACACAATTTTCCCCAAAAAAAAATTTTTTTGGTTGAAATAAAGTGGCAAAATTGGTTGGCAAAAAAAAAATTACTGAGATTCAGTGATAGCCACCTAATGGTTATCAAACACTGGGCCCATCAGCATGGCATGCAGCCTTGTAGTGCATATCTAGTGACACCAACTGGGGGAATTCTAAGTGTAAACTTCCAAGGCATTGATGTCATCATGTTGTCACTACTCTTCTTCCTTACATAGTTTGCAATTCTAGTGCAAAGCTTTTTCCACTATAGAGTTGGGGGGTTGACAGTGGCACCTTCTTGGTTGAGGTGGGAGGGGGGCCTCACCTTCTTCATTATTACTGGTGTGGCAAGTGCTGTTGGCCCAAATGCCTACATGACTGTGTAACCACTCCAAGTGTGAATAGGACCCTGACCATAGAGCTCAATTGTGAAAGAAATATTTTAGATTTTAAATTAATTTTTTAGTCACAAAAATTACTCAAAAAGTTCATATCTTGTGCATCTTAGGTTTTTCAAAAATTATGAAATCACCTCCATAAAATCTTTCTCATTGAGCAATTTCCAATAATATCAAAATTGTGTCCCAATTTTTCTTTTTAAAATAGTTTTGAATTTTCTTGATTTTCAATGACAGAATTATTCTATATATATATGTAATTTTTTGGGGGGCAAGGTTTTTGTGTTCCCAATGTGTTCCAATGAAGTTCCCTTCATGTTTCTCAAGTTCCCAATAGCATATCACTTTGTCCCATATGCTTTGCCCAATCTTGTCCTCTTGGAACCTAAATAGGCTTAATCAATATTGATGTTTCTATGTTTCTTTGTTCGGAGTGAATACATTATACTTGTACATGTTTGGGCAAAGTGATTTTGGAGATGTTCAATGGTTAGAAGTTAGAAAAAAGAAAGTGTAAAAATTGCCAGATTTATGTACTTGGTTGTTTTCATTTTGTAGCCAAAAATATAGGAAAGATTTGTACTTTATTTCTTGCTTTATAACCAGATTTGGTTAAATCTTCATAAGGATGATTGCCACTTTTCCTACATCTTCCAATGGATAATTGTCACTTTGGCTACAAACAAAAAAAATTTAAAAAAAAAAACACTAGTTATGGATAACCCACCCCTAGACCCCTTGACATTATTTCAATGACAAGTCCTAAATGTGTCATTCACTTTGAGGCAACCTGATGTGGGTTTCCATGCATGGGTAACACATGCCCCAGAGCAAATTGACACAAAAACATGTCATGTTTTGATGGTGACCCAGTGCTCATTTCGACCTATCGAAAATCGTGTGCCACAAAACATGAGCCTTGAAACCTAAACCTTGAAAGCTACCACCCATTGAAACGTGTCACATTTCGGCAAGTGGCCCAACACGCGTTTCGATGTCCAAGCAACTTGAGCCTTCGAAACATATCCCATTTTTCCCTTTGAAGCACAGCAGTGTTGTGCATGAACAATTTTTTAAACCAATAACATGTTTTGTTTCACCCTATTAAGGCTTCTTGGTGTTTGCAGGTGGATATTGGTTTATATATTATTTCTAGCGATTAACACGTTGTGTCAAAGGTTGAAAAGTTGCACATCGAATATTTGTTCACAAAGAAGATGGGTTTATTGCTTTTATTATGTTCATTTCCCATGTTGTTTGTTTGGGTTTGTGTTATTTTGTTCTTTGTTGTTGTCTTATTATTCTCTACTTGTTCATTTCCTGCTTGTTGTTTGGGTTTCCAATTTTTTTGGTTTACATAAACATTTCTTTACAACAATGCACTTGTATCATGTTCATTAAACCCTTTTTCTTTTGTTTATGTGAACATTGTTTACAACAATCCACTTGTATCATGTTCATTTCTTACATTGTTGGGTTTACATTGTCTTGTTGTTTGGTGTTATTTTATTGTTCTCTATTTGTTCATTTACCTTGTTATTGTTTAGGTTTTTGAATTTTTTGTTTCTTTAAACATTTTTTAACAATTATCCACTTGTTTCTGGAGTATGGATACTAGGTTATAAGCTTGCAATGCTTCTCCCACAACTCTTAGGTGTTCCTAAATAATGTTTCGGAGTTTTTTCATATGTTACTTTCAAACATCCAAGTGCATTGGGAGTAGTCTTGCAAAAACGTAAGTGGTAACATTCCTAAACAAGGGAAGTATGGGTTCCCTTCTTGTTTCTAATTAAGGAGGTGAGTCGATATAATGTAACATTCAAAACATGACTAATTACAATAGAAACAAGTTCCAGCTACATGTTTCAACATCTTTGTAGGTTTTTAATTTCTAGACATATGTTTTGACTATCTAGTGAACTGTAATTTTTAGATATTATTTGGTTTAGGGTTTAACCCATGTTCCAACATCTTTAAAGGTTTCCTATTTCTATACACAAGTTTTGACTATACAGTTGAATGGTAATTTTCAAATACCATTTCCTTCAAGTCGTAACCAATGTTTTTAACTAGTTTTTTGTACATAGATTTGTTATGTTTCTAGTTTTAATTGTATAAACTCTATCCGAAACACTCTACAATGATTGACGAAAGGCAAGTGAATGTTTAAAAGAAATGTTATAGTCTATCCAATTGCCATCTATTGATTATTATTTCAGATATGTTTTTTGTGAACGAATCATTGTTATCTTATTACAATGTTCCTCCCCCAGCACTTGGGTGTTCCTGGACAATGTGAGGGATAACATCAACTTACCCTCAACCATCCAAGAGCATAAGGTGATGTATTGCAACTTGGTTACATCTGCGATTTTGTTGTATTGATTCGAATAATAATCTAACATATGCCCCTGGAATATGAAAAAAAAATCAAATAAACATATTTCAAAACATTTGAAAGATGTTAACATGTTAACATGGTAAAATTTTAATCAAAACCATATAAAACATGTCTCATGAAGTTCAATGAAAAACAAAAGTTCAAATTATTGAAAACATAAAACAAAAAATTATAGGACCTTGTTATACAAAGCTGAAAATGAAACATGTAAAAAACATGATGGAAACTAATAAAAAAACATATTTTTCAAAACTACAAGAATATCAAAACTTATAAACCCACAAAACATGACACAAAACATGATAGAAATAGAAACCTTGTTGTTCAAAACCATGCTAAGATCATGCCTTTCTATAATGTTCTTCCAAATAATTTTAAACCACAACCCCTTGGAACAAGCCAGTGTTCATTGCCCATACTGTGGAGACATCTCTTATATATTGGGATATATTATGCTATGGACCCTGAGTTTGTAAAGCATCCTTTGAAACATAAATTTTGAAACATAAATTGATCCTAGAAACACATGACATATTATTAAAACAAAGATGTTTCTTTCTTACTTTATGATAAATGTTTTATTCTAATCATTAGTCAATAATTGTATATGACAAATGTAATGTTGATATGAGAGAAACATGATAGAAACATAGAAATTGACCCAAGACAATGACCAAATATATGAGAGATGTAATGTTGCTCTAAGAAAATTTCATGAGTAGCTTGCTTCTTATTTTGTGATGAATGTTTCATTTTAATGAACGATAGTTAATTCATGGACTAAATATTCATAGTGTTTTTCAACCACCACGTTTTGGAACAAACCATTGCTCGCTGCCATTCCAAAAGTATATTTTATAATTGATGGAATTAAATATTTTTGGACTATGTGTTTGGAAAATATCATCTGAAACATGATAGAAACATGCATACCAAGACCAAAATTAATCCTAGGAACCTACAAAACATGATTGAAACATAAAAATAAACCCAAAACAAATATCAAATATATGGTAGATTTAATGTTGCTCTTAGAGACATTACATCGTGAGTAGCCTGTTTTTTTTCATGTTTTGTTTTAATGAACAATCGATAATACAAACACTGAATATTAATAGTGTTCCTCAACCACCATTGGAACAAGGTGTTGTTAGGTTCCAATATTGTAAAGGTATTACTTACAAATCATGGAATTTACTGTGCTGTGGACCATGGGTTTCAAAAATCCCCTATGAAACATGATAGAAACAAGCTTATCAAAACTAAAGCTCATTATAGGAAATTACAAAACATGAAAAAAACATAGAAATCAACCCAAGATAGTAATCAAATATATGATAGATGTATTAATGTTCTAAAAGTCTTTACATCATTAGTAGTTTTTTTTAGAAAAAAATTCTAATGAACACTCGATAATAAATATATTGAATATTAACACTAGTCTTCAACCACCATGCTTTTAAACAAGGAGTTGCTTGTTTGCAATATTGCAAATTTATCGCTTACAATTGATGAAATTTACTATGTTGTGGACGATAGGCTTGGAATATATCATATGAACCATCATAGAAACATAGTTACCGAAACTAAAACTAATACTAAGGAATTATGAAACATGATAGAAACATAGAAATCAACCCGAGAAAGTGATCAAGTATATGGAAGATGTGATGTTGCTTGTTTCTTATTCTATTTGTTCATGAGTAGCTTGTTTCTTATTCTATTTTCTTCTAATTCATACACTCAATATTAACAATGTTCTTCTAAGTGAGATGTTAAACTAAAACTAAAACTAATTCTAAGAAAATCCAAAACATGGTAAACACATGATAAAAATCAAGAATATATTGTAATGTTGTTCTATAAGGTTTTATTTGATTAATCTTTTATTTATTACTTTTTTATGAACTCTCATCAATGCAATTTTCATACATTGAGCTTGAAGGTGGCATTCTTCTTTTCTAGTTAGGGAATGAGGCAATCCAAAAAAAAATTTAAATTGGGTGCTCTTATTCAAATACTAATCATGTTTCCCCTTTGCGACTATAGACATTCAATAGCCAACATCAATAGAAACATGCTTCAAAAACACCAACCAATATAAACAGAAACATCATTTAGAAACTTGATGTTAACTTGAGAGATAAAAGGAATAGGAATCTGCACAAGAACATGCTCTTTTGAAACATGGATTTTTAAATTTAAGAACTTGTTGTGAAGTTAGAATATGGGACCTTGTAGAACCCATAGTGGTTAAACATAGATATGGCCCATAAGAGAAACAAGATCTTGAGAAGATCATGAGACTTAGAAACATATACTTATAAACATAGGCTTAGAAATATATACTTATAAACATAGACTTAAAAGCATAGACGTAGAAAAATACACTTAGAAACATCTAAAATGGAATTATCATCCATAGAAGACAAATATGCACATGCAAAATGCAAAGGATTGGAATTCAATTTTTTGAAACTTGTCAGTTGATTTGTAAAAACATGAAATTTGGTTCCAATAGTAACCAGGAAGTAACTGCTTCAGAAACATAAGTTCTGATTTGCAAAAGTATCTGAAACATGAATTGAAACATGTTATATTGCATTTGTGAAAGCTGTGATCCTTTTAATTGAATTGGTCACAGGTCTAACAGAAAGATGTAGGTTGCCAATCATGAAAGCTATGCAGTGCAAGGGATGAGATTTGAGACTTGGCAGGTGAGAGAGAATTGTGTCATTACTGAATTACTTCCTCTTCCAGTTAGTCGGACCTTAATGTAAGGCCCTCAGAGTCAAAGAACCAGAGTAATAAGAATTCAGGGCGAAGGAACTCCTATCCCAGGTAGATGTGCATTGATCAAAGAAGAGTGATCAAGATCTCTGTTCTTCTCTGTTTTTGTGGCCTCAGTTTCTAGACAGGATTGCTTGAAGGAGCACTAGGTGTAGGGTATCTTGGAATCTTGGGAGATATATAAGACGTCTTGTGGAGTCAAAAGTTCATGAACTTTTTCAATCCTAAGAGTTTAAAGAAGACATAAGAAGGTACCTTGTAGTACCTTGTGTGGGGGAGAATGTGTGGCTTATGGGGTTAATGCTGGTCATCTTTCCTTAGCAGGTGTTCTGTGTGTGTATGGGCTGCTGCACGCAAGATTGTGGATATTTATGTAGACCATGACATGGGTGATACCCATCAGTCTTTTGCAAAAGCTATTCCCAGTGATGGTCATTCCTACCAGGAGGTATTGATAAGCTTGCATTTTCTTCTGTGGATGTACTGTTGTAAACTCTTAAGTTATGTAAGTCTATGAAAAGGTTTTATGGAACAGTGTGGATGGGGTGCAAGGTCCACAGCCTATAGCAGGGAAAGTATGGTATCTGTGTTCTTTCTCTAGCAGGTTCTAACAGCACATCTATGTCTCAAGTATGCCTCTTTGCAATGGTGTAATCTCTTCAATATGGGATGGAATGACAGAGAATGGATTGTAGAACAAAGCCATTCCAGTGTAAGAAAATTGGATTTAGCTAAGATACCCTTTTGCACACTAGTTGCAGAAAAATTGTGCATTCCACAGTATTGTTTCTGCAGAGTGCTTTCTTGAGCAAAAATTATTCTCTGTCAAACACGGGCACTCCAGAATTTGACTCATCTGACTCTGCTATTGCAGGCTATTTGCTGAGGCAGCTGGAGTACTGCACCAAATGCGCAGACTCCCAGAGCAAACTATTCAATAAATTAAACTGCTCGGTGCTAAAGTCATAACAGCCACATTCTGGTCCGCTTAAACATGATATGATCATAAACTCTAAACCCTAAACTAAATTGGACATTCTTTCGATCATAAGGTCTGAATTGAAGCAAGTTTTGACACAATGTTGAAGTACATACCCTTGGCTAAACCCTTGGTAGTTCACCTGAATAGGGAAGGCAGGAACCCTAAACCGTAAACCCCTTCAACTTGCACACTGTGAAAAGTCAATCCTCTCCAGGTTCCTTCATCCACAATGTTCGTTAATGTCCTGCCTCCAGACCTCTTGCTACAGCAAAGATCCTCAGCACAGAGAAACGTCACAAGAAAAATAAGGAGCAAAATGCACATCAGATGGAAATAACATCTGCACAGAAGCTAGACCTTTTCTTTACAGATGGAAGATCTTGTGCAATAAGATTTGTGGTTGCAACTTCTTGAGCCTGCAAGTGCTCCCCTTGGACTTCATCACTGATCATATGCAGCTCCCCTTCTTCATCTTCTGGATACTATTGAACAATCACAATGGAAGTTCATTACCATACCCAAATGTAACGAAAAATTCTAGGTAATAGATTATAAAACAAAAAAATTGTAATCAGCAATAAACTATAGTGATGAACTGCCATGACCAGCCAGTACTCAATTAGCTCCCAAATAGTGCATGAATCAATTACTACAAACAACCTCAAAAGCTTTAACAACTTGTCATTAACTCTTGTCTTCCACATAAGTGTGTGTAGAAGGTTGCAATGTTTCTAACAAAATTAAAAGTTACCGAACAACAAACAATATTATGTATGTTTATGTTTGTTGGCTCTAGGTCTTAGGATGCAAAATCTTGCTATGCAAAACACATTCAAACTCTAGACATAAAATTTCAACAAATTTGACAAGCTCAAAACCCTCAAGAATCAAGATATGGCAAGGATCAAACATAAGTCGTGTGGATGTTGAAAAACTACAACAATGGATCCATGGACAAGAATCCTAGTAAATAACTTAAGAATGTTTGTTCACAACAAAGTGGAAGGAGTCAAGACCCTAAAGGCTAAAAGTCAAGTAAGATTAATGCAAACCTCAAAGTAGAAAACCCTAAAATTCCAAATAGTTACTTTCATTGAAGATTCATTTTGTGTCAACAAAATTCACCACATGCTTTCCAAGGATTGAACCCTAGTCCATACAAATGAACTTTTCCCTATTGCAATGGAAGGTAGACCTACAAAACAAAAACACATTAGTACCGAAATCCCTATCTATGAATAGACATGACAAATTAAAACACATTCATAACTTATAGTTAGGGCTGAATTCAAACCGTTCAATGGCCAACCACCAACCCATGGAAAATTCCATGCTACCTCTCCACCCCATAGCAAGACTTCTCATCATTCCACAAAGTGATGGTAGTATAAAATGGAAAGCTCTCAAGACTAAAAAATTGTTGGGCATACATTCAAACAACTAGATCAAGGTGCATAGTCAACCCGTTCCTCAACTTACTTTTCATGAAAGTAAGTGTAGAGAACATAAATTCGTCCTCCACACTCTCTAGAACAACCACAATTGTCAATTCAACAAGTTTTAGGTACTTAAATAGCTTGTGTTTCAAAACTTAGTTAGTTTGCAAACACCTCCACATTCAAATTGTAAGGTTAATAGGGGGTTGCCTAGCAGTAGTGGCATTAAATTGCATTGTGACAACAAATGTAAAAACTTGTTGATCCAACAAAACTACTTCCAACAAGGCACCAAGACCATGTGAAACTCCAATTGATGACATAGTCCTAATATGATAATATTGTTATTTCAAGATGGTTGAACAGTTAAGGAATGATGTGGTGGCATATGGTTGTAGCCAATATCAAAATAAATGATGCATGTGTTATTCATCACTTTTTGTGCATGGAATTTTCTGTGTAGCTTTTCAATCAACCTCTTGGCAACACCATTGCATTGTTCTTTGACATTAATTTTTGCATGCAAATGCCCAATCACCCCTATTCACCATGGAAACCTTTTTAGTAGATTTGTTAATTTGGTGGAGCATGTATAAGTGTCGAATGAATTAAAAGTATTTTACTCCACTTATGTTTGTGGCTCAATCCACCATGCAATTAGCAATATAGCACTAGTGCATTCCACCAATTCTAGAAAGTTTTTGAAGTGGTCATACAAAATATTACACCTCAACATCCACATACATGGTGTACAATTCTACTTCACATATCTTCACAATTGCAACAATATAATCACAGATGAATGTGTCCTTGTTTGAAACAAGTTTGTTCAAACTGTACATTGCTTCCAACATTGGTAGCATGCAAGTTAGGCCCATGACAATTTCCACATTGCATAAAAGTTTATAATTAGTTTTAGCATTAAGAATATTAATGGCATCATCACTCATTTTGACCGCAAGTGCTTGTACTCACCAAACATTTGTTTAAAGGGAGTCAACATAAAAAATTCACTTTATTTTAATGTTTTTCAAATTTTTCAAACCCCGTGACTCAATCACCTTCACTAGCGTATTTTGGTCAAGGTGTTTTTTGGGGGATTGACTATAATACATGTACATGGATGTAAGCAAACTTTCAATCTTCCAAACTTAAGTCAAGGAAAATAGAGTTTGGTAGCTAAATTACATTAGAGTGCCATATAATGAATGCCAACAATATAAAGGTTATGTTTGACTATGAATTAAATAGTAACACATGTTTTCAACCCTTGTTACATCATCAACCCCAAAACAAACAACCTCATTGGCAATGTCAATTTCTAATAAACCACCAAAAATAATAAGAAACCGAATAATCATGACAATGAAGTTGTTAAATGTGATTCCATCCACAAGCCTTTCGAGATTCAAGAGAATTGGTATATTTTTTCCAACATTCAACAACATACACATGCATAGATATCCATGATTTGTTATCCACAATTATGGTTGTGACTTCATCACAATAGATTGAAATGAATTTGGTTTTTACACAATTGATTTCATTTGATTCAAAACCACATTGTGCATGGTTGTTGCAATTTCCCACCCGTTGGAATTTGTCCAATGTTTCCTTGGGACATGGACAAACTTCAAAAATCCAAACAACAACTTCATGTGTTCAAAAACTTTCATGGGCCTGCCATGCTTTAGTAAATGAAATACTACCATAAACTAAACATATTTTTTCTTGTTTTCTTCCCTTCCTCCATTGATCATCAACTACACAATATAACAAGGACCTTGAATGGCATGAATCCCTTCATTTTTTTGGTGTTGGCTTTTACTACTATGGTTATAATCACCTAAATGAGTAATCAAAGCTTTCCACCTACCAAAATATTTTTACAAACCATCTAGTTTAGGGTTTAGAAGTTTTTCTTTACTTCTCACTAATGTGCACACCTTGCAATACACCATTTGCATTAACTTCAAAATGTAAGACAAGTTATGCCAAAGGGAACTTGGCAACCCCTTTGAAAACTCAATGAATATTTCATTTTTTTTCCTTTTTTTCTTTGTGGATCCATGGATGGTGTAACAATGGGAACTTCACCACCACTAGTACCAAAGTTGGATGCACTACGGATGTGTGTAGTGGAGCTCAAATGAAAACTAAATGCACCAATGGTGAATGCAATAAAACTAGGAATTCCAAAATTATTTAATGTGGGGAGTCAACTTGTTTCACACATATGTCTCAAGTTCATGACTACCAACAATATTAGGGGTCATTAATTGAACAAGAAACTCAAAAAACACTTCCACATATCCAAAAACAAGAATAGACCTAAAGAAGAATAATTTGTACTTGAAATTTGCAAGCATCTTGAAAGGAGGCATCATGAAATGATCACAAACACAACAACTGATACTTGTTTCAAAATCCTAAACTTCTTTCAAATTTTAGTCAGTTTCTATGAAATATGAATTAGTTTTCATTGTATTCAACAAATGAGACATACCTAACCTTTTGATAGTTGAGATTTCATTGCATCAAGACTCAAAATCCAAATTGAATATTAACAATTTTGGAATTTGTAATGCACGACTAAAAACATTGTTTGTTGTTTAGGAGTTGATTGTTGATGGTTGGACTTGAGACTTTGATGTGTAAAGTTGACAACAACACAACATTGAACGATCATGAATAACCAAATCAACAACACCCAAATGTTGTATGTAGAAATCTTGATTTCATATTTTCACAAATGCATAGTGCAATAAATCAATGGATTTGTTGTTGGACTCTAGGAGCTTATGGACTTTGAAGGAGGTAGTGACCTAGTTGCATAATGCACATAACAGTTAGCAAGCCTGTTAAAATATACTTGATGTGAAATGAATTTGCAAAACAATGATTCTAGCATTGAATAGTGAACAATGTTATAATTACAATTTATCTCAAGGTGAAAAAAGGGTGGTGACAAACTTGCAAAGTTTAAAAAGATGGCCCAACGAAATCTACTACATTATTGATTTGTGATGATGACTCCTTTGTAAACAACTGGATTTAACAATCATTGTGACAAAAATAAACACATGATGGGAACATGTTTCTTAACTTAACAATGGACAACAACACATGGGACCATTGTCATTATTGGGTGTAACAATGGAACTCAAACCTCTATAGTTAAAATGGCCTCCCTCTTTTCACAACCATCAAATTTTTTGAATTTTTTTGAATTTTTTTGTTTGAATTAACAAGGGCCTTTTGCATGCACCTTTCAATTTTATAGAATGGCAAATTTCCACCACATTAAAAAACACTAACGTGAAGCAATGTATTGGGTCATAAATTTTTTTTAGAAAAAAGTTGGTGCTACTTTTGCTCAATTTTGAGAAGGCCTTTGATCAAAAGAACCATGATTTTTTATTCATAACATTCCAAACTTTTAAATTGAATGATTTTTTGGATTACATGGGTTTCCACCTTATACATATTTGTTACTTTTTCAATATGTGTTAATGGTTATATTAGCTAACCATTTTCCCTCTTCCAATTGGTGCAATATGGTTGCCCACTTTGGCTACATCTTTTAAATCTCACAATTGATGTGCTTAAATACATATTTAGTAATTTGAGTTATGGGGCATGAACAAACTTAAATTACTTAACATTGGGCTCTTGCAAGATTAATTTTTGTTGATGATACAACATTATATTTTGAAGGTGCGTTGAAAATCTTGAAGATGTATGCAACGTATTTTTTCTATTTTGCATTATGACAACAAGTGCAAAAGTGAATTAGCGCAAGTTTTTTGCCATATGAGCTTCTGAAAATATGTAAGATTATAGGGATGAGAAGTTAGACTTGTTTGGGTGCTAGAAGGTCATGGTGTGAAATATCTCAACCTTCAAGTTGGGTTCATTTCCCAAAAACAAGGAATTTTGACAAGTTGATGTTTTCATTGAAAGTTAAACTTAGTAATTAGGAAAGCAAAAAGACATTTTTCACTAATCAAATACTTGTTGCCAATCAAGTAATCCTAGCCCTGATTTAATATGTGGTGGCTTGTTGGAACCCAACCCAACCTTGCATGTGTGGTTACATAAGAAATTTGGTGTGCAACTTCATCTAGAGTGGCAAGGTTGATTGGACTTGCACCAAATTAAAGTGGGATGTGATGACACTTTCAATTTGTCATGGTGGGTTGGGGATCATTGACCTCAAAGCCCTTCTTGTGAAACTCGTTGTGTGAGGTATCTTGCCAAGTGAGGAACCTTGGAATAACTTCTTACAAAAAAGGACAAATAAATCAAACAACCTCAAGGGAAGAGTTGCCATGTGATGCCACTAGACATCAATTGACAATTTAGTGCACCTAAGTTATGTTAGATTCATTTCACTTTGTAAAATTTCCTACTTAACACATGGTGATGATTTTAGACCCGTCAAATGTGAATCAAGTTGCATTGGGGAGGTTCTTTATTAACAACTTTTATTTGGCAACTTCAAAATCCTTTTTTTGGATCCATATCCTTCACTTCTTGTTGATGTTCAAGTTGGGAAGGCCATAACATTACCTAGATGGTCTTGCATTTGAGATTTATGGGATGCAAATGACCATAAATGGAAAAATTATTTGAACTTGGAATGCATTAGATAGTTGTTATAGTCATGGCAAAAGACATTATCATCACAATAATACATTGGGCAATATTATTGCAATTCACCCAAATGATGGATTGTTTTGGCTTGAATTAGTTTACAAAATCTTTGGGACTTGGGTTCCTCAATCTCCTGAGTTCAAAGTAAATAGAAATTCTAGCAAATTTTTTTGAACAACTTTTAAAGTCATTTGACTCTTAGTCCCTAATCTTGCAAGAGTGAAAGTTATGGCATCTAAGACATCGGGATGCCATGTTGAAATAGTTTAATTCAATGAACTATTGAGCTTTAAAACAAGTGCAATAGAAATCAAAGAGCCAAATTTATTCTTATTCTAGTATGGATTTATTGATGGGTTACTTTGGGATCTAAGTGAATGGGTGTGGAAAGCTACACATGGATTGAGTACTGAAGTGCCCTTTTTTGGTTATTTAATAGAGCGCAAATATTGAATTGACAAAAGAATGAAAGCCAAGGTAAGCCTTCTTGTCCATAAGCTCAAAGAATAACAATGTGACACCTTGATTTGGCAACCATGGCATCACTCTAGACCAAGGAAGATTACAACTCTTGCCCAATTGGTCTTAAACAACAACTTACTAGTGGGATCATGGCTTGCCTAGATGGGCATTGATGCAAGCTGAAAAGTTTGTGGATCATGATAGGTTTAAATGCTTCAACACTATATTTGGGGCTACAACAAAATGAGATTGGATTAGTTCACTTTTGACAAAATGTGGCAACTTTCGGATGGGACAAGGTCAATTTTGGATACCACTTGGACTAAATTTATCCTAGTCAACATGGCATACATCCAAGGCAACTCATCTTCATGAAACACCCCCAAACCACTTTGGTGGTCTTCTTTCCCCTCACAAGCCATTGACATTACTTATTAATATACAAGGGGTGTTGAATAGGCTTGTGTGTAGGTGCCAAAAAAAAATGTTATGGCTAATGAAATTGTTGAATTTTATGGATTGAATTTTTTTCTAGTTATCTTGAGTAAATTAAATCTAATGACAAATAATTAAAATTGGTATATGGGGGATTTTTTAGAATCCTTTGTATGGTCATCCATGGACCATTCCAATTTTATTTTATTTTATAAAAAAAGACTTCATTTTCAAGCCTAACTAATTCATTTTTTTCTTAATAGCCACTTCCTTTTCCTATTAATTTTCTTAATAAATATCCCTTGCCTTTCTTAATAATTATTTCCATTTTATAACTACCTCACTCTTTTTCCTTATCCACCAAAAAGGATATGAAAAAACAAATTAACATGTTTTTTTCATGTCCATGAAATGTATGTTAATTTAAATTAAAGTTGACATTGATGTAAATAATGATGAATTATTGAAAACCATATGAAAACATAAGAAAAAAAAAGTTGGTTGTCATTGGTAGTGCATAGCAACATGGAGTTCAAATATTTAAATATGTAATAGGATTTGCTAGGTTTGTGAGAATTTTAGAAGACCAATGAACACGGTAGAAAGGGACCATTATTTTCAATGTTTAGCAAAATAGGGTTGTATGTAGATTTGAAAATTTATTTTCAAACCAATGTAATTGTTGGATTTGGTGGTTTGATTTTTTTTCTTAGTTGTCTTGAATGAAATAACAATTGAATGTGTAATAGCTATTACAAACAAGGTTCTTGCATATTTGTAGGTTTACCAAGGTTATGTCCACATGGATTAGAAGACTACCTAAATAGGAGGCTAATTAAGTTAAGGCCTACCTACAAGCTACCTACCTACCTATGGACTACCTATTTACCCATGGGCTGCTTACCAATGTTGATTAGTTATTGAGCTTTGACCAAGTTATTAACCATGTTATGAAGTTGGTTATTAATAACCTACTAGCCACTTATTGATTTTTTTGATAATTGGTTAAATTGATGATCACTTTCTATTGAATTTTCAAAAATTTAATAGCATACCTATATGACCCAATTATCATCTAGGTAGGTTATCAATCTTTAAACATGAATATTATTTTTAAATAGCAAGAATAATCATTTTACTTTTAAAAACCTCATAATCAACAAGATAACAAGTGGTTATCAATTGATTATTTGATAACCTACCCTTGTGCATAATTGAAAATTATTACCCTTTTTTAATAATCGATTCAAAAACAAAAAATTGATAATGATATTGATAACCTATGTGGTCCCAAAAAGAATTTCAAAAAGACAACCTACCCAAAAATTATTTTAAAAACAATAATTAGCCAACATTGGTACCCACTTATGTAAGGTACTCATGGGTACTTTACTTGTGGACCATGTACTTGTCTCCTCTACCTATGGAATACTTGCATACTTACTTACCCATGGGTTATTTACCTATTTACTATCTACCTACCCATGGGGTAGCTCACTAAGTAACCTTTAGGTATCCCATAATCATAAACCCCTATGTGTCTCCTCTCTAGGTAGTTTCCCTCTTACCTTATGAATAAGCACAAGATAACCTTAAATAGCTTTTTAAACAATCCCTAGTTGTCCCATAACCCAAGAAATCTCTAACTAACCTCACAAGTAGATTCTATGTAGTCCTTAAATAGCCTCTAAATATCCCATAACTTAAGTAGGTCATTAGATGTCTTCCGAGATAGTCCCTAGGTAACCCCCTAAGTAATCGTTAGGTATCCCATGACTTAAGTGTCTCCTTAGGTAGTCCCTAGATAACCTTCTAGGTAGACCTTATGTAAGCTTTTGCTAGCCCCTATCCTAAATGGCCTCCAAGGTAAGATTATGTAGGGCCCTCTTACATTGAGAGTTAGTCCTAAGTGGTCCCCTAAATAACCTTTAGGTAGTCACTAACTTAGGAAATCCTTGATTAATCCTTGAGATAAATTTTGTGTAATTCACTAAATCCCCTTTAGGTATCCTATAACATAAGTAATAATTCCCTAAGTTTCCTTAGGTATCCCATAACATAGATAGACCCCTAGGTAGACACGGAGCCACAAGCATAGGCAAAACACAAGAGACCGATAAAACTCAAATCATCCTGGGTTAAAGAAGAAATCTCAAATTTAGTTTCCATTTCTTAGTCCCATCCTGCATTAACAACATTGCATGAAGTTCATGAAGTACCCAATTTGTGGCACCATGATGATTCTCTGCACCAGATCTAGAAGTAGAAAGTATGAGCATTTTTAAGGCAGAAACTTGGAAAGTATGAGTGTTTTAAGGCAGAGAACTTGTGCTTTAGTAAGAATATCATCATTTGGAACATATGCATTAAAGCCCAGAACATATGCTTCCCATTGCAAAAATCATCTTGGGGTACATTTGCATCCAATTGAAAACAGGAAAACATAAGGTGCATTGGGTGCCCTCTTGAAGAGAATGTGCTTTGTGTTGGCTCACATTCCCAACTACTGAAGTAGTTCCTGCCAGTCAATTTCTGTCTACTGAAATGACCCACCTCTAGAACCTTTGAGTGTTGTTCTCTCCACAGGAACTGTCAAGGCCTGCTTTTGCAGACATTGAAGACCAAAGAAATCCCCTAATAACCTCCACAAGCCACAACTCATTTCCAAGAAACACATGAATCATCAAACAATTCATACACTTAAATACCACGGAACAATGGGTTGTGATTCTCATGTGGGTGTTGTTGCACTGCAGATTGGGATAGTACCAAATCAACCCTTTTGAAATTCAATACAAATAACAGGAAATGTCAGGCTGGTCACACCTTATCCTGAGGCATGCAACTTCTCACTGTGTTATGTTCCAGAAGCATATCTCAATAGATTGAATGGATGGTCAACAGAGCCATGTTCAGTCCATTCTTCTTACAGCTGATGGCCCAGATCAGCACAGCCTGAGACCACAAAGCATGACAGACACCAGTCATCAAACACTTTCAGATGATTTATTCCTTCACCAGTAAAAAGGAAAACATTTTTCAGCCAAGATTGAACGGGATTTATAGCTTTAAAGTATCAGGCAAAGGGTTTTTATTGTACAAGGATTCTCAATGATTGAACCAGATAGTCATGATGTCTGGCTCCAACTCAAAACCTGCTCTAATCTGTACAATTGGAAGGATTGTGAGAGTCCAGCACAGCAGTCTCTGCTCCTAGCAGCTCATTCTGCACCTGCCAGAAATTGACTGAAACGGGGCACCAAAGTCCTTTTTAACCTTAGTGCAGCTGAGACTGCCATTCATCCCAACAATATGAAAGTATGCTCAACAAGTCTTCCTCATTCCAAACATGTATGTTGCAGATTAAGAAAGAATTTATCTGTGGTAAAAGATACATGAAGTACCCCTACAGTACAGACAAAAAAATATTTCCACAGCTCCCTTTAGAACCTCCCAGCAACTCTGTGAAAGACATTTGTGGACGAACCATGAGGCCTTATGGCTCTGTTGACAATGCACACAGCTGCAATCTTTGCCCCCAATGACGCAGAACCTTGTGTGAAAAACAAAGCTCCTCCCAACAATAATAGTCCTCTTGCTAGCCTCCTTTTGGAGTGGGATTTGCTCACAGGTCGGCCACTAGTACTGGCCTGTGTTACAATTTGCTCTACTACTTCTGGAACAAGTTCACTGGCTGGAAATGTTTCCTTCATTGCCAAAGGCACCTACACAGGTCAACAAATTCCTTCCAATTATAATCATAAAACTGTGTCATGACATATTGAATTCACCTCTTCTAAAAACCCAGATTGGAAAATCAACTTCTTGACAAAGACTCAATAAGACCGAATGCAGCAAACAAGAAAAAACCACAGTGCAGCATTGTAGCATTTCCATAATCTTCATGTTGAGCTCTTGTCAGTTTTGTAGCAAGTAGGAGTTTACAGTTGCAATGACCCAAGAAGCACATCTGCACATAGCGAGAGTTACCCAGAAGTCGGAAAGAAGAGAAAATGGTGTGGATGAAGAGCAAAAGGTACCTTGTGAGCAAGTGATACAGCATTGACACCTTGGTCGAAATGCGATTGATGCTTGGCATATTGACGCAGGTGTAAGTCCATTTTCTGTATGAAACTCCAAATGCCCCGTCGAAAGGCCATCTTAGCCATCTCACGGTGCATGCCCATATCCTCCTGATGCACCATCTTCACCTCACATGCATCCCTGCCTGGAACTGCAGCCATGCATTATGTGAAGTCAGTTGGTTAAGATGATATGCTCCGAGTGAGTGCAAAGCATAGTAACTGCAATGCATTTGCTCAACCCCTTTCTATATACACTTACAAGAACACCCATAGGCAAACTTGTCTTACTGCAATTTGGCAGGATACCTCTTCCATCCCAATTCAGCCTGGCAGTTTGGTCGTTGATCTTTATTCACTCTAGAAAAATGTGAAGTATGAGAGCAAAAAAACCCAGTTTCATGACCTAGACTGACAGTAACAAAGATGGCACCTTTCATACTGCAAATAGATGAACCTATTGCATGTTGCAGATAAGCATCTGTGCCTGGAAAAGGGTCACTGTTGACAAACCTTTTCGGATACGCCAGCCTGAAACATAGGTGTCCACACGCTTGTAGTTGGACTGTCGTGGTGCATCAGGATGTTCACATGCCTGCCAATATATAAACTGATGTTTCTCAGCTTCCAGTTTGCCAATTTATCACTAGAGGATTAGACCATCATCTTTGTACAAAGCCATCCACAATCCAAACAGTCACATTCAAGCAAAAAAAACACTATTCAAGAAATGCGATAGTACCTTGAGAACACAGTAGTACGATTGGTCATCTCCCTCCCAAATGCGCCAGGCCAACACATATTCTCTTCCCATCATCATTGGAAACTTTTTAATCATGTGCCCAACTTCAGTACCAGTGACTTGGCACACTTCTAGCTGCCGGTGCTGGACTAGTGTTCTATCCCACTCTGCTCGAAAGTCACTGTCCATATAGAAATCCCGCAACAATTTTGTAGAGCAATTTTCAAACACAGTGACGCTTAGATACTCTGTAGCACCTCCATCCTGCATGCAGTGCACCTCATCAACCTCAGCCACAGTGTAGTGATTCAAGGCCTAGAGCTGTTTCAAGCACATTTTATGCATGGCATCAGCATTAGCCCCCTTTAACAGTCCAGGAGAAGCTTGTTTGAGACCACAATGTCAGTGTTCTGCTACAACATTTGATACCTGATTACAGAGAGGGTGCGGACGAGAAAAAACAAAAGGGGTCTTTCTGACCTTTGGGTCTCGGCGTTTGGCACTATAAGCTACGGTGTCAGACTTCTTCTCCAGAACCTCTTCCCATGCCAGTTCATCACCATTGCCATTTTCTCCCAGTACCTCCATAAAGTATTGCAACTCCTCATTTGTAATATTCACACTACTTTTTTGTTGTGAATCTGCTGAAACCATAGATTCATCACTACTTGCTACAACACTTCCTGCCTCACTGCAACACACACAAATAACCTCATTATAAGTAACAGAGCTCAATTTCAAACTGAAAATTCATGCAGCAGCACCTAATGAAGCTCAAGCAGTCCAATGACACTATCACACTCCACGGTTTTTACATCACAACACAGGAATGCTCCAAACCTTGAAACTTTTCCAACAATAATTGATCCCTCTAACTCTTGCTGATACACCCGAAGAGACTTGATGACCAGAAACTTGGTGTACAGGGCTCATCGAAACAAAAGAAAAACAGAAAACCCTCAAGCAGTCACAAGAGTAGGACCACAGCAGTCAGTCATGATTGCTCCAAACCCTAAGCTTTGAGATTCAGAAATTCAATCCAGAACAACTGCTTTCAATTCTCTACAGTCGAGCAGAGGACTGCAGCTTCACATGTCATGGTGCTCAAAGCTCCAATGGGTACATGGAAAATCTGTAGCCATCTGAACATGTGAACCTTAGGTATTCTGCTTTTGTACAAAAACTTACAGAAACTCTTAAGGTTTGTGAACAGAAGGATAGTTCAATAACAGTTGTGCAAGACTCCAGGGACTGAAACTTTTGAGAAGAACATACCTGCAAGTAGATGTGGGACTTAGTTTCTCTGGTGACGCTGGTGCTGGCGACGGCCTCAATCTCTGGATTGCAAATTTAAGAAGATAACAAAACCCAAGAAATACAAGGGCCACCCACGTTGTCCATCCCAAACCGACACTGGTCCACTCTTCTCCAGTTTTCATCTTCTTCTAATGTCTTCTTCTTCTTGGATTCGACCGCTTCACTTCCACCAAGTCAGTCACACTTGCTCTTGTTGACCTCCTCCTCCTCCTTCCCCTATCCTCAACCACGCTGTGTTGAACCACTGCTGCAAGGGTTGTTGGCTCTGAACAGCATGTTTTGTTCTCAAGATCGTCGTCTCTGACCCATTGTAGCAACCCACAATCAGATCACAATCCCATATCTGTCTTGAAGGAATTAGAAAAACTGGATATATGGATCAATTCAATACCTGGGGCGATGGTGAATCTGTGATAAAATTGCCGCAAGGAATCCAGCCTAGAAAAACAAACCCATGACGCTTTTGCAACAACTCTTGTTCTTTCCCTTATCTTTTACGTCAAGTGAGCAGCAGCTGCTCCAAGGTGCAATACTCCTCCTCCTCCTCCTCCTCCTCTCGGCATCATCAAATTAGGGTTCTCGAACCCTGGATTCTCCAACTCTGAAAAAAGATTGACAAATCTAAAAAGCCTTTGGAAACATGGGAAACTTGGCTCACATCCCCACGACGACCCACAATCCAAATCCAGCACCCTGGATTGAAGAGGCCCAATCCTGCACAAATCCAGCAACAACAGACCAAGAAGAAATACCCTAATATCTGCGCGACGGTTTTTGAAGGAGCAATAAGAAGAAGAACACAGGAACCTAGAACCTACCTGCAAATTTGAAAATTACCATGAATTCCTGGTAGCAACGAAAACACCCAGAAGCAGCAGAGTTTAGATTGATGTCTTTTTTTGAAAATTTATTAGTATCCCAACCAATTTTCCTTATGATTCTGCTGCACTGGGGTTGCAACACCAAAATTCTCCAGAAGCAAAGATTGATAACTACCTACTTATAAGTACCCCAAGGTTGCAACCAAACACAAATCCACGAGGGTGATGATCATCACACCTACCCTTTTTCCTCATGACAAGAATATGCACGAGTTTGAAAATTTGTGCAAAGGGAATAGTAACAAGAACGAATCTATTGCTCCTCCAGGCTGATGTGAGGAAAAAAAGAAAACAAAAAAAATAAATTATATGTGGATTTTTCTTTTTTTTCAAAAACCAGTTTCTTCTAATGGGAAAACTATATTGCAAAACATTTGCAAGAAAAGGAAAAAGGAAATTTGGGTTGTTGCTAAAGTAAGCCCTCTGTAATGACCCAATCCAGATTGCCATAAAATGGGGCAGTAAGTAAGCTTATTTTTCATACAAATGACTCCTAGAATCACTGAGAATGCAGCAACTGCAGCAACAGCCACTTGTCTTCTACTCCTTTGTGGTAAGGGAACCTTACCTTGTCCTCAAGCTCCTCAAACCCAAGTAGAGCTTGTAGGTATCTATCTAGTATCTACCCCACTCCCAAATCTACTACTAACTACCCTCAAAAGGTGTGACAACAACCAAAAGTCTCCTCCTGATGCCCCTCCTGTCCCTCATTTTCTCCCTCCCTTAAATCCCTTCCTACCATCATCATATGGTGCAGCACCATGAAGAAGAAAGTGATGGGGATTTTTGCTTTGGTCTAGATCTAAAGATTGTTATTTGAAATCATCACATTGTGTAAGTTTATGATTAGAATGTTGTCTTTCTAAGTTCATAAAATCTCAACCTTTGTCGAATTTTGATATCAAAGTTCATAAGAATTTGTAATTGGATATCCATTGGCAATGATTGTAAACTTCAAACATTTGCTCACATGAAACTACTGACTCCTTGTAGATATAAAGATTGTTATTTGGAATCGTCACATTGTGTAAGTTTATGATTAGAATGTTGTCTTTTTTAAGTTCATAAAATCTCAACCTTTGTCGAATTTTGATATCGAAGTTCATAAGAATTTGTAATTGGATATCATCCATTGGCAATGATTGTAAACTTCAAACATTTGCTCACATGAAACTAATATGAATTTATTTTTTTGATTTGGGTTTAATTGGAGTGGTTTCATCTTTTCACACTTGTTTGAAAGGACCCATTTGATGATATTCCCCAAGTATTAATGTTTGTGAAATTTTTTTTATCATATGTTAAGAATATCTTCTAATCATGACCAATTAAAAATTTTATCAATCATTAACTTTTTGAGTTTACATGTTTCAAACATTGTCAAATTCCTCTTTAATTCACAAACATTAAAAAAAATTTAATGAAATGGATCAATTTCAAACCTATATGGTCAAATTATTTTATGTAAAATACCCACTTTTATATATGTTGTTGAAGATGGCATGCTTATTGTTAGAGCTAGCTAAAATAACAAAACCAAAAATAACATTCATGAAAAATAAGGTATTGAGTTGAACCTTATAAATGTGAACCCTGATATTTATTAAACAACTTTTATCAACATAATTTGTTTTCCCCAAAAATTTTGTTACAAAAAGAAAACATCAAAATTTGTGTTATGAATTGTGACCCAAAAATCTTGGACAAAATGCCCTTTTTTTCTTGAATAACATTGTGGATTTAATAGATTGGAGGATGCAATGGATTTTAAATTTGCAAAATCATGATTATGTTAGTTGTCAACCAACAATGTTCTTAAAAAGGACATTATATATCAATTAAGAGTTCTTTAAAACTTTGGAGTCTCCCAAAATTAGAAATATTCTCACCAAATCAAGAAATAAAGAATATACATTTGAATTGGCCTACCTATATAGGTTCTAGGAAAACAATGTTGGCTCAAGTATTTTGGACAAAATGAGGTGTTATTGGCAACACATTCATTGTTGGGAAACATGTGAGCATTGTATAACATATATAAGTTTTATAATAAAAAGGAGCACACAATGCCTTGTGTATTTGGACAACACACCAAAAAAAAGGAAATGACACCCAAAACCCATAATTTGGATGTCAAGTAACAATGGCACCTTACATGTCTACTCAAATCCATCATCCCTTCACCCTACCCAATAATAAATAAATAAAATTGGGTCCATTAGGTTGATTGCTTCGTTAGTTGAACATAATTTATATTCCTACTTGTGTTTGTCACTTATTTTTGCCTAACTTAATTATATAATATGCCCTTCCATGAGCATTGGTACCTATCACCATTACAAATGTGAAATCTAAAGACTTACCATAGAACCTTATGTTAGCCAATGTCCATTAGACTCTATCTTTTATTGGTACTACTTAATAGGTAACCATGTAAGTCCTAACCTAGGTATGGTGCATTTGTAGGTTGTTAATTAGCAACTAGATTGGCACATTCCATAATCTAGGGATTGCAACAAGTCTTTGGTTGCATAATAACATGTGTTCGAAGAAATGGCACTAAAAGTCATAATCTTATCATTATTTTTAGATTGTGAAGTGACTAGTTGTTTTATATTTTCCTAAGTTTCATTGCAAAACCATTCTTTAAAAACACCTCAAGAATATACAAAAATATAAATGAATTATTATTATTATTATTATTATTATGTTCATATTTGGTATATAGCCAATTTTGGCTAAATTTTCTTGCGGATGATTGCTAGTTTGGTTACATCACAAAACTTGAAAGAAAGAAAAAGAAAATCCTTGCTTACCACCCCACAAATGAACTTACGAAACTTGGCCTTTCCTATAATTGCCATAGAAAAAAACATCAATCCTTGTTGTTGATAGTGGAAAGTTGACCATTGGAAGCCTTTAAAATTAAAAATACTTAACTTTCTTCAATCTTTGGCAAAAAAACAACTAACTTAATAACAAGATGTCAAGAAAGTTTGGACTCTAATTAATCACATTTTTTAGAAGGTACATTTCTTTGCCTATATTAGGTTTTTTTTTTGAAAAAAAAATTGAGAAAAAAAACTATTCAGCTATTTATATCTTTATCTCCATGCTTAAATGGTGACAAAACAAATATTTCCTTGATTAATTTGCAAGGAGGAAAAGCTACAATCGAGTTATGTTGAATAAAAGGCATACAAGCCCAAAAGGTCAAATGGAAAAATAAATGATTGAATGTATAGTCTTTTATTTAAAAATCATGATATTGGAAATTTAGGAAATTCCTCTAAAAATCTAGAAGAAATAGTCAAATTTACACTAGAAAAAACAAGATTTTCCAAAATTTTGGGTCAAGAAACAACAAACTTTATTGAAAAAACAAATCAATGTGCCTCAAAAGGATGTCAACAAAATGTGAGCAAATGTATATTATTGGTGGATGCATGGACTTGTACTATTGGATTTGATGTTATTATTGTGTAATTAAAAATCCAAAAGTATTTACACTAACTCCCAAAGCACCATATATTTGTTAAACAAATGTCTACACCAATAGATAAACCTCTAGGCGATGAGACATTGGCAAAAAAAATTAATCAATAAAAGCTAATTATCTAGTTATGTTTGCAATTCTCAAAATTTCTTGAAATAAGTTGAATTCAGATTTCTCGAACAAGATTAAAATCTAGTTTGAATATTACCAAATATTGAACCAAATAATACCTAAACCAAACATTGATACTTGTTGCACATGCAATAATTTCCCATGTTTAAAAACTTTCTTTGTTGTCCACTATTCCTCCTCATAATGCATAAGGCCTATTTCTAACAAACTTCGTCTACAATTATAGTTGTGATAATTTTCACATGTAAACAATCATGACCTTGGGGTTATTATTAGCAAAATAATAATAATAATAATAATAATAGTAATCCATTAGAAGCCAATCTATAGTAAGACTAAGATTAAGGGTATGAGAATAAAGTTGAAGCACAAAGTTGGCATGCTTCAAACCTCAAAAGTTCCAAAAGAAAATTTCAATGTTATAAAAAAAATTATTAAAAAAATAAAAATATCATCATCTTGCCACAAAATAGTACAAATGCAAAAGAAATTTGAAACAAAAAGAAAACTTTTGATAAAGCATTCAATGACAAAAAATCTTTCAAATTTTATAAAGTGCATCATACAAGGTTGTACAAAAGGGTGACATGGAAAGTAGTGACATTGGGATGACATACATATGAACATGTAAACATAATGTCTTGACACTTTGTAAGTTCTTTAATAGTTGACATGGGTATCATGATGTAAGTCAAATAAGAAAGAATACCATCTACTCAAGAATGAAAAACATTGACATGGGTATGATGATGTAAGTCAAATAAGAAAGAATACCATCTATTCAAGAATGAAAAACATTGACATGGGATGATGCCAAGGTGAGGTCGACAACAAATTTGACTCCTTTGATGATTTTTGGGGGAAGTCACTTTGTGTCATTGGATGGCACCCTTTATAGTTGCCACTTTTTAAAACTTTGAGTTAGAACATTTAGTGTTAATATTTAACTAATTTAAAATGTTTGGTGGAATTGAAATTCATTTATGATTACTATTTAACCCCAAAAATTGAACCACAAAATTGACTTTCATAGTTTACAAAGCCTCCAAAAAAATGAAAAATTACATGCTATTTATTGGGCCCATTTCAATCCACCATTAACTCATAGTACATAATACTTATATTGAAAATTTTGCCTTGATGTAAAATGGAGGGTTATTGTCCACCCAAGGTGATTGTGTTTAAACAACATTTGATTTTTTCTCGACATGACAAAATGAAACAAACAAACTACCTTACTTAAAGAAAAGCATGACGGTTGAAAACACATTGCCTCACAATGTTTTGCCAATTGTGTGATGTAGTCAAAGTGATGACCATCTAGACCAAAAAAAAAAAAAAACCATATATATATGCCAAATATGAAAGTTTTAAAATATAAAGTGTCCTTCTACATTTTTGGCTACCTATTGGGACTTGTCATAAAGATTTATTGATTTGAAATCTTTTTTTAAACTTTGATGAATTTGGGATTTCTTTTACATGAAGAATGTTTTTTATATGTCAAAATCATATTGTCAAGGTTCAAAATTTGGTGAAAAATCATAAGTAGAATAATCACTAACATTGTTGTGTTTGGTGTTTTATTAATTATTGCTAATAACTTATTACAATGCATTTAAACATCAAATGCATATGCAAATAATGAAAATTTGGAAGTTTGGTACTAAAATAACTAATGAAGTAAGCATAATTTACTTGATGTTTGTTCTACACATGAAGAAAATCTACTTGTTAATTTTTGAAATTTGTCTAAGGCACTAAAAATTAGGAAAAATATTCAAAAAGTAAATGCACAACCATGTGCACACATAAAATGGGCTTTACAAGAATGCACCCAATTTATCAAATTTTATCACCCAAAGGGATCAAACAAATGGGTCTCTACATAATAGATTGACATTGCAAACATTGTTCCTACATTGCTCAATAAAATAAGAGGTTTTTTTGTGTCATCACACTACTATTCAATTTGCTAAATTTTGTGACTAAGTGGTAGATAGTCACAAAATTTAGCAAACCTACACAATACTACATGTTAGAACTCCATTACAAACTTCACATTCACAAGGTCCATTGGTGGGCTATGGCAAATATGTGTTGAAGCATATTCTTAAAAAAATTTAACCAATTCAATTTGGATTAAAAATATCTTTGGCAATTCAAATTTAGAACACTATAAAATAAACGATGTACAATAATCGTATTTGTGATTTCACAAATGAATTTTAAGTAAATCATAAATTTGTAGAATTGAGAGCTTTTTAGCATGATCATTAAATCCATGTGAAAATGGTTATATACAATTGGAATTTTTTTATGGTTCCAAACATGCTATGATTTGTTCTAAATTTGATTGTAAGTTTTCATTGTTAATATTTTAAATGTTTAAATTGTTTGGAATCTCATTCCTCACCTCTTGGTAATAGAAAGAATTAAATAACATTTCATGTCAATGACAATTCACAATTAGAAGATGAACTAAAAATGAACAAAACTTTTTAAAATGAAACTATACAAAATATGAATTTGATTGTTGTTTGAGTGAATAAAGGAAGGAGGGCGAGAGTGAGAGGGCAACATAAGAACATGCAAAAGAAACTATATAAAAACTAGAAGAAACTCATCTTGTGAGTTTTAGGGTTGGATATGAATAACAAAATAGTCCCCAAAAAATATCAACATTGGGAAACTTGTTTTAGATTATCACTTTGTAGCCAAGAAACTTTTACCTTGTTCACCAAATGAACAAAGTGCATTCAAACAAAATAGTAACAAATTAACTTCCTTTTAGATTGATAGCAAAAAATAAAACCATCCCACACACCAACATAAAGAAACACATAGTAGGTTGCACCTTTTCTTTACAAAACAACACAAAACACTTGGATTGATCCTTGTAAGGATATGCCTAATAAAATTTTATTGATTCAAATTTTTATATAAAAAACCAATGGAAAATAATATCTTTTCATCTCTAAATTACAAATAAATCATGTATGCCATCTACACATATTCTATTGTCTTTATTATTCTCATTTCCACCTCTTTAGGCATTCTGATATTTTTTTGTTATTTAACATAATTTGAATCACACTCCCTCACATTATATATATATATATATATATATATATATATATATATATATATATATATTCCTTTTGTATTTTTTCTTCATACATAACATTGCATATTAAGCTCAAAAAAATATCAAACTATTTATTGAAAAATTCAATATAGCCAAAACTTGGTAAATAAAGGTGAGTTTACAAACCCAATATCTTTTTTGGGGGTTTAATTATTGCATGATAAATAAAAAATGAAACAATCATATTTTTAAAAATATAAACCATACAAATCCAAAACATCAAAGTAATGATTTTTGAGGCATTTTTTTCATTTTTAATGATCTAGACATATACCCTTCAAAATATTGTGTGTGTGTGTGCGCGCACAATGCATGTGATAATTAGTTTTCTGAATGATAAATACAAAACATGGCTAGTATATTGTTTTTCAAATATTAGAAAAGATCAGTTTTCAATGAATGATTAGTACAAATACTACAAAACACACAATAATCATGCTCCAAAAAACAAAACAAATTGGCAATGATTTCCCACTCAAACATGGTTCCATAGTGGCATTTGGAACATTTCAAAAAATGTGGAAGAGGTCATTTTATTTATTAAAGTTGCTAACTATCCATATCCAAGAAAGAAAGACAATTACCAAAGTGTTGCTTATGCATAAGAACTACAAATTTCAAATTTTAGATGTTTTATTAGACGATAGTAAAAATTTATATTTTAAAAAAAATGCCTTAGTAAATGGTTATAAAAGTGGTGCACAAGATTTTCAAAACTAACTTGGATAAGTATAAAACATTTAAATTTCAGAAAAAATATATATCATCAACATATAAGCCCACATTGGGATTGTCTTCATCACAACCATCCAAAAAAAATAAAAATAAAAATGACCAACTAACATTCAATATTATTCAAGTCATAAACAACAATAAATGAAACAATAAATGAAAGTTGAAGAAAATCTAGAAATTTAATTGTTGTTAAGTTTCATGTGATTTGTTATTGGAAAAACTTTTGTGACAAAAAACACAAATTAAGTTTGCAATTGATAGTAGTAAAATTACTTATATATAATGAGCAAGACATCAGTCAAAATGAATGGTACATATACATTTTCTAAAAAACTAGAATTTTTAATACTAACATTACTGTTAAACACTTGTTTGATTATTTATTTATTTATATTGAAACATTATATTATTATTATCTCATTTTCTTGTAAGTATTCATAAATATCATACAATCAACCTTGGATGAATCTTCCATATAAATTCACAAACTAAAATGAAAATTTTAAAAAAAATGTTAAACAATGTGCAAGGTTTCTATTTACGAAGGAATGTATTTTGTTTTGTTTTGTTATTTGTCACATTGAGATTTTTAAAACCATGGTGCTTCTTGACATGCTTTTGGTACCATTGGAAAGCCCTCAATGAATAGGGGTGCACCCAATTGGTTTCATAATGTTTTGATCTATAATGAATAAATTTATGAATATTGAAAAACAATCACTGAAATTCATTTAAATCAGAAGTAAAATCAATAAGGGAATTTGGGCTCATTTTTTAACTTGAGGTATGAAATCTATTGAATTTTGAATATTATTTTGTCATTGGAAATTTAATTAAATTTAATTACAAAAATGGTTTTTGAAAGAAAAATAAGTTGGGTAATCATTTTACACTTGGGCCAATGGCATAGGCCACACTAGTGTTCATGAAAGAGAAAAAATAAAAATGTAGATGGCTTGATTATGCAAACATAACAAATGAAAATGAAAATAACAAATGTAGATTATTTAACTATGCAAATAGAAATAAAATAAATATTCAAAGAAAGTAATGTGAATAGATATGCAAGGTATCATAACATACATTAATTTTTTGGTAAATAAGAAAAGATATCTAATATGAAATATATATATAAATCTTATAATAAAAACAAAAATGTATACAACAACAATATTAATTTCCACCCAAGGTAAACTTTATAAGCAACATGGGTCACCTTTGCTATTCAACAACTACATGAAAAATGATAGGTTTATAATGATTTTTTTTTAAAAATTGCAAACAAAAAAAATCGAATCAAATGATTATACAAGTATATGGCATGTAAACAATATCAAGAAAAAAATAAATTACTTATTTGATTGATATTGAGCAAATCTTTTCATATAAACACATATAAACGCAAAATTGTACATGAGATAATAAAAAATACATTGCACACAATTCCAATTTTAAATGGATTATTATTATAAAAAAAGATTTTTGTTGATACCCAACCATTGTTCATATGTAAAACATGTACATTTTGAATTCCAAAAAATAAGTTGTAACCAATTAAAGTATCACTTGCAAATGGAATTTGGATTGGTCAACCTTCTAAAACATTACCAAAATTCACAATGGTGAAAAAAACATTAATACCAAAATATTAATGTTGCATGATATTATTAAAGGTTCACAATATATATAAAGGTGGGAAAGGACAATATGCACTATAAGGTGTCATTGTTCCATTATCAATAAGGTTGCATTTGTAATGTATGTTACAACATGGAAGTTTTGTAGGTTTTTCATTTGTGTTTAAAAATCTTACATGAATTTGACTATTTGTGTTTTACTTATTATTGCAGCACTCTCTACATATTATAACAATTGATTATTTGAAATACTTTGAATGAAGTTTTGAAATGACATAGTTTGTAATTTATTTAGCTTGTATTATTTTGTTGTTGTATTATTAATTGATAATGGTGAATATATATTTGTTTCATCAATGAATGTTGTGTTTTTCATATCATTTTCAATATCCTGTGATTGCATCTTGTTGGATGGTAAATGGCATAACTCAAGTTATGAATTTCGTACAAAATCATAAAATAAATTCACAATTTTAGTTATGCCATTGTGATTTGTTGGTAGTTGACCCTAAAATTTTGTATGATATATTGTTGATTTGATGGATTTTTGTTAATTATGAATGTTTCATAATTTTTTTCATTCTTGTTATAGTTTTTATTTTGGACATTTTGAATATTTTCTTGTTTGTTTGCTTGTCACAATGAATTGTACCAATGTATATATAAGTGAAATTATAATCAATCAAATGTTCTAGTGTTAAAGGTCAAAACAAACTATTAGGATTTTATGTATAAAAACTATGATTGTAGGAGATTTGATTGTAAAAGATTCAATTGTAGGAGATTTGACTATAGGTGACAACATGAGATGAAAGTAGGAGATGACAATAGGAAATGATTATACGAAACGATGGTAGGAGATGACTTAAGGAGATGAAAGGTAGGAGTTGACTACATGAATGATGGTGTAAGGTGACGACATGAGATGATTGCAAGAGTTGACCATAAGAATTGATTGCAAGACTTTACCACTTTAATTTGTTACTTACTTCTAATACCAAAATTTAAGTATGAGATGCAAACTATTAGTTAGGTTTTTTAGAGTATAGACAAGCTTTATTTTTGTTAGTTTAAAAATAATTTAAAGGTTTCAACTATTTTGAATAGAATCACAATTTTGGATTAGATTTTTTCATTGCTAGTTTTGATGTACTTTAATTAGGTGTGGGCTAATGTTACCCCAGTAGAGCTTGTTTTTCTTAGGTATTCCATGTTGGAGGGATATAAATTTCTACTTCTTGATGATATTTAGTTTATTTCCACTATAAAAAAAATTTACTTTGTTTTTTGAAATTATATTTGTTTCACAACCTTGAATGTTGAAGATTTGCAATTTTATTCCAATTTTATTCCATGTTTAGTCATTTTAAGAAATTGGTAATCTATTTGTACTACCATTTGCAAAATTTCTTGTCATAAACTATTTCGTTCCAAAGTTGCAAGAAGTGTATTTCACCTTTTGCTCTTATTTTCTTTTGTTTCCAAACCCAAAATATTACTAGGTGCCTTTAACATTTGGTAAAAGTTCAACAAATAACCAATTGCTCTGGTGGCTAATATTCTTGTTGGCTTCCAATTGTATTCAAATAACATATGAATAGACATTGACTTTTATCGATTTAATCATGTTTACAATTAGGATTTTCAGTTATTGTCTAAGTTATTTGTATTACAATTTGCAAAAGAGAATACATGTGTGAAGTGTATATCAATGTATTTGTGATTTAATATGTTATGTAATAAATTAATAATTTGTATCTTTACCAAAAGCTGCTATAAATTTTAATCGTGATTACATCTTGATGTTGACAATATCCATGGATTCCCATTATTTAACCATTTGTTTGTTCTTTTTATGTGTGATAATCTAGTTTCAACATTAAAATGAGTTTCATTAATTAAGGGTTGAAGGAAACCATACCTACATAGTGTTTTCAATGCATTAGCATATCTTTTATAGCATGTTGGATTACAAACATGTCATTTACACATATTCATTAATTTATATATTTCATTTTGAAATAATTTGAAAAATATTTTGTTGTCAATATTTGGGGGGCCTATGGTGCATGGGTGTATGTGATCAACATTATCATCGATGCAATCTACAAATATTAATGTTTTGCATGATTTATTTTGATTGATGTTTCATACAATTATACCACTTAAATATTTAATCATGTTTTCTTGAAATTTTTCATCATCACGTAAATATCAAAAGCTCATCATTGCTTATTTGCATCATTTTTTTTACTCAACACATTTGTGTCATAAAATGAGTTCAGATTGATGTTTTGTCCATTTAGAACTACGAACAAAAGGATGATGAACTAATGCTAGATTTAGTATGAAAAATAGACTTAGTGTTCCCATGAAGTTTATCATACTGAAAATTTGGTCTCTTTATATTGCACGATTACTTCCAAAAGTAATGAAATATTTGCTAAAGATTTTCAAATGTTTTAATAAATTCCAAATATTTTTCTTACAGTGTATCTTTTGTGGGTGTGCAATGATGTCATCAAAATCTATAGTTTGTATTTCATTAAAAAGTTCTCTTTCATTCATGTTTGATGATTTTGATACCAATAATTTAGTTCTAAAATATATTTGTCTATGTTGTATTATGTTACAATAAAAAATTAAAAATAAATTATGTTTTAAAAATTGATAATTTGTTTGTTTAACTTCATCAAGTGTTTCACATGGGTTTATCGTTTGTAAATATGGGTTTATCATTCATTTCATGGACACTAATTCCAAAAGGAAATAAGGTGGAAAACATGTATGTTATTAGGTTTGGATTGTTATATTTATTGATCATTATGGTGTAATGGTTATAGGACAAATATTGATTATGGTGTAAGTTTTGAAACACATTATTCATTTATTCATGTTGATTTATTTATGTTTATGCCATCAAAATCTATTAAACTTGATGTTTCAATACCATGTTTAATTTGATAATACTTTTTTTTAATGTAAATTTGTGATAATTGCATGATTTTTTCATTTGGAAGTTCAATATTTGTTGATCAAAGTATTGATTTCACTATTGATTTTGATATATCATTATTAGGTCATGTGTTTAGAACATGTGTATTCATAGTTGTATTTTTGTAACTTATATGATTAGATTTCAACCATTTTAACCATGTATGGTTACAGTAGATTCATGTACCTATAATACTTTGCAACTTTTGATTAGTCATATCGGTGGGTGTGAATTTCCAACAATTTGCATTGCATTAATATTATATAATGATTCTAATGACAATGTTAATGTGTTTAAAAGTTTTATTACAATTTATGGATCTTGTGTAAAACTCACAATGTTTCCTTTAAGTGTGTGTTGGCTTGTTGTGCTTCCTTTGTTGGTATATCTTAATTTAACTAATATAGTATGATGGCAATAATGAGTTATTAAGGTTTTTTCCACCATTGTTAATTTTGATAAAATTTGGGTGTGACGCCAATCCACATTTACCATTGACTAATGCATGTTTCAAACTCTTATTATTTTTCAAACAAGCATAACAAGTTTTACATATGGAAATTTTATTAATAATTGAAATACATTGTTTTGCTAGAATAAGTCCTTCATGTAGATGCACATGTTTGGTGTCATTTATTAATTTTCTTGGGATAAGTTTGATATCATTTTCAAAATGACATTCAAATTCATTTTGAGGAGATTTCTCACGTGCTTTAATTTGAAGTCAAAGTCAAAATATTGCACATGAAGTGTTCATGTATAATTTATTTCATCACAAATGCAATAATGACCAAATTCAAAGTTAGATTTTTTAAGGAAAATGTTGAATTATTTCAGACAAAATATACTATTTTTCTTTTTGATTTGTGGTGGGAAAATATTAGATTTTTGTATTGAAAATTTGTGGATATATTTGATTTATTTAAATAAATATTTTTTTCATTGATAAAATATGTTTTTTTTACATTCATTTTTTTATTTGTTCCAAATTGTTTTGCTTTCATTGGTGTCTTTCAACATTTTTTTTCATATATTTTTTTTATCATAAACATTTTGGGGTGTTTTTTTTCAATATTATTTTGATTTGTCATTGGAAATAAGTAATTTTAATTATATTTTTAATGAAAATGCAAAGTGATATGTTTAAGTTAAATTTGTAAAAGTTGTGTATAATTTGAAATATTGATACTATGTTTCACATTAATTGATAAATTTGATGTTTTGATCATGATTTTTTATATATGATGCATAAATGTATTTATTTGTAAATTTAAAATTTTCATAATACAATCACACACCATATGAAATTAACATTACCATTAATATATGAAATTTATATAATATTGTCCGTTTATACGATAAGCCTATGAATTTCATAATTGTCTTTGAAATAATTTTCCTTTATTCAATAAATTGATGACTATTAGTTCTAATGTTACCCATGTTTTTTAGAAGCAAATTGCCCTTAATATCTTATGTAACATTTGATATCTAGATTAAGACTCCTAAATTCACGGTGTCCCCATCAATTGATTTGTTGTCTTTATCAAAATATTTTTATTTTGTTCAATTCTTTTATAGTGTCATTTTCTATGGTTGTTTTTTGTTTCTTCCATGCATGTCACACAATCCTAGTGTTGTTATTTTTTTAAAATTTAAAATTCGTTTTTGCCTGCTTATTTTCATGCAAAATTAAATTTATACATTTTTCAATCCAATATTGATTCCATTATGATATTTTGTTCTTATATCCCTTGATGAATTTTTAAGTAATTTAATGTGATAGAACAAATTTATTTAACATATGTGTATGCAAAAGAAACTTGGTTATAATTTCTTTTTTCCCCCATTCAACAAGATCTTATCTCTTGTTATTCCTATGGTAGTGCAAGATAACTTCTTTTGTTTTTGGGTTGAAAAGGGTCAAAATGTTATTCTTTTTACCTGAAGATTATGTTGTGTGTTGAAGTGATTAAAATCAAGCACTGCATTCTATTGTGTGTTGATGTGTTCAAAATTGAACATTGCGTTTCATTACATAAGTCTAGATATATTGGAGAATATATTGCTTAAACTCAAAGCCACATGCAATCTAACCGTCGTGTGTAATTTCAAAGCTGGACACATCTATGTTGACAATGGATTCATGGTTGGCAATCTAGTTGCACGCATATGTGTTGATAACAAAATTCATGGCTAGTAATCTAACCATGGTCATGATCATGCATGCACAAGGCATCCTCATTTGGCACCTAAATTTTTCATGGGATTGGTTTGAGAAAATGAATGGTTGCATTTCCATAGGATTTAGATTCATGTAATGTCATAGATGGTTCATCATCATGGTGACATTTTCCAAGAAGAAAGACCCTTCAAAAGACAAAAAAATTCTAAAATAGGAAGTTACTTTTGTGGACAAATTGTTCAATAAACATACTATCAAAGTTATCCATTATTTATTTGATATTGATTGTAATCATTTCTAGGATTTGATGTATTTGGGACTTAAATACATTTGAGTCGAATTTTCTTGGGCTATCAAAACCTATTGTGTTAAACCATTTTTTGGTGCACTACAATCTATGGACCCACAAATAATAGGTTTGATTACAAGCGAGGTGGGTTAATTGTTTTAAACAAAATTTGGAATTGCATCAATTGAGTGCACTATACCATGTGGAATAACAACTATTTATTATCGTGCATAAATGCCCCTTTTATAGCAACTATAGGATCTCAGATTTTGCCACCAAAATAATCGAGCAATTAGATTGTCAATAATCATGAATGCCACCTTTTTAATCAATTGATATTCATAGATTAAAGGCATAATTTTTTGCCAATCATCATTGGTTTTCTAGGTAGGCACGATTTTCTAATAATTTTTGACCATTGGTTTTTCACATTAAAGATAAGCCACATGTCACCCAAGTCTTCTCCACATAGGTCTAGAAGTAAGAAGATCATATCCTTTCCACACAAGATTAGATGTAGTTGCTTATTCCCATTGAGCGCATTGTTAATGCAAAAAGGCGCGTGACATTCGTCAACATGTTTGTGTAAGTTTAGTATAAACAATACATAGCATTTGACTTGTGCTTATTCAAGTCCTTGCTTGTTAACAAGCACCAATTGATTATTTCATCTTCGCTAATTGTTAAAACTTAAGCATGCATTACTTACATCAAAAGTGGGTGAAGCAAAGTTGGTTGGCATTGTAAGTTGCGTAGTCATCCATGATTAAAATTGCAATAAACAATTCCTTGAAGCAAAACATGTGAAAATTGATTTTTCATTTTGATTTGGATTGTTGTTTTTGGAGTTGGATTTTTTAAAATCCAAATAACCATCAGTTCCCTAGAGTATATCAATTGATAGATTGAGCTTTTAATCTATTGCAACACCTTCAATAACTTTATATTTGTGATATGATGATTATATTTTTCATATTGGTCATATATGGCATCTTGAATGTTATATTCATACAAATAAATTAATTGAATGATAATTAACATATGTTTAATAAATGAAATGTTTACATGATCTATGAATTTATGAATTTTTTGAATAATTTGAAATGTGATATGTTTTAAATGTAAATTTAGAAATATTAACCTTAATATCGATGTATTGGATTTTGCCATATTATGATTTGCATGATTTTTTTTTCAAACTTATATGTACAATTGGAATTGTACACCTATAATAACAAATATATGTCATAAATGTGGATGTGTTTTATTTTTTCATCATTTGAAAGAGTTAAGGTTTTGTTTGTTAACACAATATAAGTGGTTTGTGCTAAAGTTCCATTTTATTGTTTGTGTCTATGACAATAATTGGTTATGTAAATTTGTATTCAATTGCAAGAAAACACCTTCCTTTTCACATCATGTGTTGTCAAGCAAGGTTGGTTTCTTTGTAACTATTATGCTTATTCTTTGTAGTCACATTTAATTGTTAATGATAAGACTATCCCCAATGGTAATTCCATCACAATCCAACAAACATGATTTATGTATGTAAGAATATTGAGCTTCCTTTCATGTAACATTTGCCACAATTTTTTTTCCCGATATCCTTTCTATACATATCCTTTGTTCTACACATATTGATTCAAATTGTGGGTGTTGGCAAAACCAAAATCATGTCTATGTTGAATTTTAGTGTCATTTTGTAACTTATGTTGTATGTTAAATGATTTTTATGTTACTACGCTTGTTTTTCAACATTTTGGTTAGTATTTTTTTTTTTAAATTGACTTTTTCTAGCTAGACAATCTAAGTTTCCAAGCACCTATTACCAAATACAGACAACAATAGGTAGAAAATTGGCACAACTAGTATGTACAAAGGTTATAACCCATTGTTCTATGTTGACAATGAATTCAAGGTGGTTGTCATCTTGTACTTTATTTGTTATTCGTGTCCCCATCATGAATTTATTTTGTTTGCAACGTGACAATGACACAAAAATCATTAAGAGTCCTTATTTTACCATGCTAGTTTACTTGCCATTATGTTGGTTAGCCATGAAATTCCAATTCCAATATCAAAGCATGTTCATGGAGGTTGTGGGTGATGAAAATGGTGATCTCCATGGTAGCGTTCCCTAGGGAAGAAAATGGGGTAGTGATATTTAAATTCCAATTAACTCCATGTTCAACAAACTTCATGTTTTCAGGCAAAAGATCATGATTATGGCATATTTCATGTTGTAATAACTGTAACAATGAAAGAGTCAAAGGCCTTCCTTATTTAAATTCAAAATGCATTACATGCACCAATTTTCGAATGCCCCAAAAACTTTAAACAACCGATAACTCAAGATGTTCCTTCATCTTTCGGGCTTCAAATGCAAATTCTTTTCCTTCGAAAGTGCTATTGAATTTTGTGAAGAGCCCATGATCTTTTTGGATAAGGATTTTCATGCATGTAACCCACACCAAGTTATGTTGTTATGCATCTTGTTGCACAAAATATTTTTGCAAAAATTACATCTTTAAAATAGATTTTCTTCAATTCACCTTTGTCAAAAGTTGAGGATGTATCTATGTGTGCATGTTATGGCTAGCTATGGTGTGGTGTTCAATTCACAAATTATGCCCATCAAAGATGAGGTTGTAAACATCCATATGGTACAATGCAATTGTTAATTTTGGTTGAGGTTGCAAGGGTTGAAATCATGCCAATCCATGAAAAGAACACATGCATGTAGTTGACATTGGTGTACATTGAAGACACAAACATGTAGGAGGTGATTTTACTAGTTGCATCCAATGAAAAACCATTCCAACTTGGCAACAACCTATGTTCAATTCTACTAGTGTTATAGGGGCTGCAAGAGAAGGATACAAAGGCAAATTTGTGAATATCAACTATTCCACTAGTGTACCACATTTCAAAATAAGATTATTTCCTAAAGATTATTATGACAACTTGATGTTTGAATTTCCTCCTCCAAAGACAAACAAATTAATAGAACTAGGATTGGGAAACTTAAAGGGAATGGAAAGCAAAAGAGATGAGGGTCAAAGCACGATTAGGGTACCCCCTTAGGAACATTAAAACTCACTCCTAAGGACCCAAATTCACATTTTTCTTCATTTTTCTCATGACTTGTCTTAGATTTCCCTTTTTTTTCATGTCAAATGAAATAATTTTGTTCCAAATTCTATATAGGCATTTAGAATATCTATTTTTTTCATTTATGAAAATAAGAATAGTTCAATTTAGCAATGTGAGCCATGTTCTATCAATGGTCCAAAATTCCCCAAAAATTGAATTTTTGAAATTTTTTACATTGCATTAGTGCATTTGGTTTTTGTCACACTCATACATTTTATGTACATTAGTACCTAATGTGTTTGTGGTAAGAATCTTGAACCAAAAAAAATTGTTTAAACATTCTTTATGATTCCTTAAACTTTTTTTCATGAGAAAATAAAGTCCTAAATTTTTTTTCAGGACTTGGTAAGAATCCTGAAATTTGTTCAAATTTGACATGCTATGCATAGAATAATACCTTAGTAAATTATCTATCCATGAAAAAAATTCAAACTTTCAATATGAATGTGTTATTAAGTTACAACATGTTTTAAGTGAAGGTTTGCACTTGATACAAAAGGAGATGGTCCTTTTTAGTACCCCAACCATACTTTGACCCATGACCATTGTTTGACAAAGGTTAATAAACATATTGCTAGTTCATTCATAAATGAAGTTAGGTGTGATAAACATATTGTTAGTTCATTCATAGATGAACTTAGGTGTAATAAACATCTTGCTAGTGGCATCTTCATTGTGAGAATCCCCTATGTGTCAATCTTGATAATCAAGGTGGACAAAACAAGAAATTTTGGAGGGGAACAATTCCCAAAGTTTTTCGAGTTAAGGATATCATGCCTTTTGCAATCGTTAAGTGTGTGTTGTGCAAAAAACTCCCATTTTTTGTTGATTATTTAATTGTAAGAATGTACATAATCATAAGCAAAAGAAAACTATAACAACTTTGCACTTGGGACACCATCATCACCCAATTGCTCAAAGGGAATGTAAGGAGTTCAACTTCTCATTAGAACAAAAAACTTCAACCTTAAGCAAACCCCTTTACAATTTACATGACTACCATTCAACAAATCATCCTTGACAGGATAATGATGAAAGATGGGAACATAAACAAATGTTGGAAAGGCATATGTTAAATGATGTTATGCAATAGATTGGTCATGTTGTCAGGAAATTTGAAAAACATAGAATTGAGTTTGCTAGGGCTAAGGCATGTAGAAGCATGCTAAAGTTGAAATAAAAATATTGTTAATTATGATCTTGTCCATAATAGTTGTTTTCCAAGGCAAGGGTTATCACAACCTCACCATGTTTTCAAGATGTCTACATGTGGTTTAGCAAGTGGTGTGGACCTTATTTGAAGGATGGTGCAAAGAGACCTTGAAAATTCATGGGTTGCATTCAACCATGTGAAAAGGGTTCACAATTGGACAACAACTAATGCACATGTGTATGACCCATATGTGAGGTCAACTATTATTGTTTTGACATGAAGGGTGAGCATAAGGAGTTCATAATATTTTTTTTGGACAAGGGCGCATGAAGTCTATGCCAAACATGACATTATGAATGTGTAATTCCATGGGTTCGTAACATATGTAATTCAAGTGAATTGGTTGGCTATTCATCAAGTGTATGGTAGAGATGAAAATATTTTCATGAGGAACTAAAAGTAAATTTGTGAGTTCCATTGAAAAGATAATTTGTGCAAACACATTGAAAAACATGCAATTTTTGGGTTAAGGAGATGCATTATGATTCATGTGGAAGGAGTCTACCACTATAGAAGAAACAAATAAAAAATACTTTGTAGAATATAATGGTGGTGGGTGAAAATCCTTTAAGGTGTACCACACAGGACGAAAAGGGCCTAGTCTTTACTACAATCCTTTTTTACACAATATTTTGATCCCCATAAAAAATAATGAATCAAAGTTGTCAAAATTTTCAGAAGGATTATATTTTAAACCATTGCAATTCTAGATTCCATCATAATCATTCATAAATGCGTCTTTACATGGTCAAAAATGACTAGGTAAAAAATAAAGAAAAAGGTGACATTGTGACAAGATTTTGGTACACCTTAAAAAAATTTCACCCTGGTAGAACTATAAAGTTGTTCCATTAGTTAACATCTCTTTGATGGAATATATTGTTGGTTGGGATGGTGGCATATCAAATATAGGCAATGGGAACAATGGATGTGAAAAAAGTTGAACCCAACAAAGAAGTTACCATGCTTACAAAAAACCTTAGTGAGGGCATGCATCTAACTTGGTGGTTGCTTCTTGATAATGGGAAGAATATCAAAAATAAATTATTTGCAATGCATGATATGACAAGATTTTTAGCATAGTCCAATTTGGATGAGATGTTCACAAAAAGGGTTGCATATAAGATCAAAGCCCAACACAACAAAACTTCTATCAAAGATTGTTTAATGTTCTAAAAGCCTAACCAAATTTTCTTGGGTTGTTCGTAGGTAATGATTGGAATTGAATTGCATGATAGGGATGTGGGTTGGATATAGACCTTTAAGCCCACATAGTGAAGCGTAGGTTACCAATGGCAAATTCAAGGCACCCTTACAAAGACTTGGTGATTGAAAAATTGCCACAAAAGTATTGTTAACCTCTTCATACACCTCTTCATGTGCATCCTCTAATGTCACATTGTCTAGCACCACCAAGTGTAGTAGGTATCACCTTTGGCCCCAACCCTATTATAACAAAAATCTTCCTTTGCACATGGAAGGAGTTAAGGCATAATTTTAATAACAACACATTTCAATTACAAACCTAACCCTATTCCAACTCATGTTGAACCTTTACACATGTGCTTATTCCCATTTGTGTTATCACACAACACAACAAGCTAATTGTAGAATAAAAAACAAGGAAAACACCTTAACAATTCCATATAAATAGGAATACATCAACATCTCAAGCAGATTGTTTTACTTTTCAAAACATGAGCAACATTCCTTGCAATGCATTAATCCACATTGCAAGGCAAGTGGTTGGGACATCATGCATGTTGTATTGGGGCTCACACCAACCATATTTTTTAATGCAACCAATTTTCAAGTAATCTTTTTTTTGTTCTTCAAACAAGTCATGTTGTGTTGGGGGAACTTTATTAGAAAGAATCTTAGGAAAACCAAACATTTTAAAAAGTTGGTTCATTGAGGTTGATGTGAAAATCACCCAAAAAAAAGTGGGTGTTCTCATGAAGGGTGGATTTTGCCTTATTCCATAAATAACATTCCTCTGACACAAGTTGTAGAACGATGACAAGGTGTAATTAGATCATATCTTGATCATGTGGAGCATTATTGTGCAAAGGCACATCCTACTAAGTGCAATGGGCAAATTCTAGTTAATTGTTATCAACTTGGAAAAGAAAATTGAACTTTTTTTACATTGACATTGGACATGAATGTGTTTCTGGTAAGGTATGAACTCATGCCAAAACCAAAATTTGGTAGGGTGTACCATATTAAGAATGCAAAGTCAATGGGAGAAGGTTTCATGTATAATGTTGTAATTGAACAATATTCACATTACACATGTCCAAACAATGAAATTAGAAACTATGCTAGGACAAAATAGTGGGTCCCTTGCAACCATATTTATTGGGTTTACAATATCATCTTGTATATTATAAGCTATGAGATTCATCAATGGAACCTTAGCTGGAATGAGGTAATGAACATGTTGAAAAATGACTCAAGGCCATGATGGGTTTTGTTTCAACATGGTTCAACTTAAAAGTTGCAACTCATTTAAATGTGTATGTGTTTGAAACCAATTTGATATAAAACCTTCAACTTGAAGGAAATGCAAGATCATTTCAAAGTCAGTCCAAATGAAAACAACTTGGAAAACTTGCAATGTTTGGTAGTTGTAAAGTTTGAACTTATATCCTTATATGCAAGAACAATCCAATGGAAATTCAACAAGGAAAAGTTCCAATGTGTGTTGGTAAGGCAAGTTTGCTTCATCTAGTTGGGTTCCAAAGTTAATCTTAACAAAATCAACTAGGAAAACTTGTTATATTGATTTGTTGAATACATTGGGAGAACTTTGAAGCTAAACGTTGGATTTGAATAAACTTGGAATTAGACCATTCCGAAGTCAAACCAAATGAAAGCAACTTCCTTTAGATGGAATAATGTATATGTCCATGCATAGGTTTGAGTTGGTTAATTGTTCATATTAAATTATTGAAGATTGGACCATGAATTTGCAATGATAGTGGTAAAATAATAACAATAGATGTTGAGATCTTGGGATGCACAAGGAAATCTTTACATAAATAACCCTTTGGCAAATTTGATTACCAATCACTAGCCATCTCATTGAGCATGACATGATAGACGACATCAGATTGATGTGTTTGCCTCATGTCATTTTGCCAATATGGCAAAACTACCACACACTAATTTTTGACATTTGGTTGGTGCTGGCATTCCAAATAGCAATTGGCCCTTCAACATTACCTTTTTCATTCGATTTTCTTCTTTGTTAGCCATTTTTTCCCTTGGAGTAATGTAATCATACATGTCTTTTGTTTGTTTTTATGTATTTTTCTTATTTCGTTTTTTTTTCCACAACATAAAAAATACAAAAAAAGGAAAATTAATTAAAATGTATTCTCTTTTCAATTCTTTTTTTTCATTGTAAAAAAAAAAGTAAATAACATAATTGCATGTCTTGGTATGTATAAGTCGAGGTTTAAGAAGTTAGTTTAAGATTTAAGTTGAAGTGCATCATTTTGTTTTAAATTTGTTAAGCTATTTAGGATACATGTGTAGGGTAAGGCCTAAGGTTGAGGGCATTATTAGATGGAGGACTTGCCTGAGGTGTTAGCTAAGCATGGACATGCTTCTAGTAATGCCTTCAACCTTTGGCCTCACCCCATGTGAAGAGCTGCCAAATTTTGTGAAAAAATGAAAAAAAACCTCCAAAAATGTAAAGATCTTGCTACAAAAATGGGAGAAGTGTTTTTCGAAGTGATAACCTAGGAAGTGCCTAGGTCTAGATATGGCTAATTTAATTATTTTTATTTCGAAAAATGGCGGAAAAAAAAGTCCCCAAAATTCACAAAATTTTGGGTGTTTTTTCAATTAAAAAAATTCAACAAGTTGCGAAAAATTCGCCCAAAAAACACATGGTTCATTAATGAATTGGTGAACGAAAAAAAAACCATAATAAGGACTAGGCCCAAGACTTGCAGGGTTTTTTTTTTTTCAAATTCCCCAAGTAGGTCCACTGGCGAGGATCCCCAGAGCATTAATTAAAGGTAAATGGCGATTGTCCTTGGTGGGCTGTAAATTTGTACAAAAGGTGCTGCTATAAGTGGCTTTTCTAGGAATTGCCTTGGTCTAGATATGGCTAATTTAATGATTTTTTTAATTTTTTCAAAAAATGGCGGAAAAAAAGCCCTACAAATAACAAAATCTTCATGTTTTTTTTTTTTTTTTCATTTTTTAAAAAAAAAAATGGCCCAAAAAAAATTTGAAGATGGGCAGGGAGATGACGCCCAGAAGAAGGGGCAGGAATTTGTGGGCAGGTGGAATTTTCACACTTTGCCTTCTGCGCCTGCTTACGCCAGCGATCTGCGCCGTGGGCAGGAAGGCATGCGCCTTCATGTGCGCGGGGCGAGAGAGAGAGGGAGAGAGAGAAAGAGAGAGAGCTAGAGAGAGGAGCTGGTGATGGTCCATCTGGGGATGGCAGCAGGCGCAGAGGAGGAGCAAGTGTTGTTGGTCTCAAGTCCTCTTCAATGGGACTCGTGGAAGCAGCTGCAGCGCGAGGAAGTCGCGTTATTCTCCACTTTTGCTGTGTTGTTCGTGACTATGGTGTTTTTCTACGTCGGTAAAGTTCTCAAGTCTTTCTTCTTCTGCACTGCTGCTGTTTCTTCTGCTTGCGGCTTTTGATCCCTCTGTTTTCTCGGGGGTGCAACTCGACGAAGTTTGACTCTGTTGCTCTGCCTTCGTCTGTCTGTCTGTCTGTCTGTCTGTCTGTCTGTGTGTCTGTGGAATCAATTAAGACGATGTATACAGACTTGTGAGTTGGCCTCATCGACGCCTTTCAAGTGGTTTTTTGTTATCTCAATACCAGTTGCCGAAACTTCGGTGCTGAAATTCGATGCGGATTACGTCAATCCAGTTCCGCAACCGGACTGCATCAACTCGTCATCCAAAGATTGAGAGCGAAGGGGTTTTTAAAAATTCTTGTGGGGAAGGAATGCAAAGAAATGTTACGGTCTTGTGGGATGTTCTTGAGCTGTTTTTTCTGTTTTGTTGCTCTTATTGTCAGTCACAGATTTTGATTCAGAGGCATGGATGCAATAATGCCTATGTTCTCCAGGACATCCTCGGGTCCTTGAAGAAGAAAGGGTTTACAGAAGCCCTAGAAACCCTTTTTTTTGGCCCAAGTAAACCATCACATTTCTTTTTAGTGATCTTCGTAGTCAGGTCACCAAAGCTCTGAAGAGATTTTGTGCAGCAGCTGCTGTTGTCTTTGGGGACTTATAGCTTTAGTTGTGAGGTTGCTAGTGCAAAAGTACTATCACTCTCCTTCCTGAGGACGTGTTTTTATTGGCTTGCAGTCATCAGAGTTGCATTCAGACGCAAGGTGTCAAACACAATTCTGCTAGTGGGGTTGAGTGATGCTGGGAAAACCACGCTCTTTTATCAGGTAGTTGTCTACTATGGATAACATCTTGTGCTTTTTGAAATGTGATTTGTTTTTCTATTGAAATCATGGAGCTTCTGGTGTCAAAGACAGTGTGGTAGATGAGTACTGGTTTGAAAGTAGGTTGGGTTTGGCTGCAGTTGCGTGATGGTTCAGCACATCAAGGATCTGTGACTTCTATGGAACCTAATGATGACGAGTTTATACTTCGCTCAGAGTCCACCAAGGTATCCATCTGGCATTTCTTAAACAGGTGATAACATGATCAGTGTTGTCTTTAGAGTTGGCGCTTGTTGTCAAAATGAATCCGGGTTTGTTGCCTTTCAGTTTGCAAATACATCATTTTGCAATTCCTTTGGTGCCAGCAGTGCTGTGAACTTGGTCTGGCATTGGTGTCAGAACTTTGAGGGTTGCTGATTTGCAACATGACTACGTAGTGTTTTTGGTGCAGAAGGCGAAGATCAAGCCAGTTCACATTGTTGATGTGCCAGGGCATGCTCGACTGAGGCCCAAACTGGACGATTTCCTGCCAAAGACCTGTGGGCTTGTGTTTGTAGTGGATGCCCTTGATTTTATGCCCCACCTTCGATCTGTTGCTGAGTACATTCTCTCCTCTTCTTTTCTCCCTTACTGTGTCTGAAGCTTAATAAAGGCAAAAGTAAGTCAGATAGTTTGACAAGATACTGGACTGTGATACTATGCTGTCTAAATGGTGTCTAATATCAACTAGTGTACTGAAAGGAACCAAAATCTCAAGTTGCTTGCATGATACTGACAGTGGCATGAGTGAATGGATGAAGGTACTTGTATGAGGTGCTCACAAAGACAGTGGTTGCAAGGAAGAAGATACCTGTTTTGCTAGCTTGCAACAAAATGGACAAAATCACTGCTCATTCCACTGACTTCATCCGGAAGCAACTAGAGAAGGAAATGTAAGTGACCTCTCCAGTTGTAGGTTCATCATTCGAGTAGTTGCTATTGCAAGTACTTGTACCATCTTGGAGAAGTTTTTGCTGTAACTGTCTCAGGACAAAAACTGTTTGCTAGGATTGGTCTCTTCAGATGTGTTGGCTGATGATCACCGACTGACTGGTATGCTGGGGTCATCCATCCTGACAGCAACAAGCTTCGGTTGACAAGAAGTGCCATTTCATCTGCGGATGTGACAAGTGAGATTTCCCTCGGAGTGGAAGGCGAGCCCTTCAAATTCTCACAGTGTGTTAACCAAGTTTCTACTGCAGAGATGTCAGCATTGAATGGGCAGGTGGAAGAGGTAGAGCGCTTTATTCGTGAACAAGTGAAGCCCTAAAGGTTTCTCGGTTTTAGGTGGAGAGACCTATTGTTCAGTGATGGTTTGACAATGTCAACAGGCCATGTGTTTGCAAGTTTTTCTGTCCTGATAGTTTCAGGGCTTTCATGTGAACATATGGGGATGGTCTGATACCTTTCTTTGACTAAAGATTGGTTTCTGGACCAGGTTGTGAAATCCCCGGTGAATGAAGATTTTGGTGGCGTTGTATGTCAGTACTCAATTGTGTTTTCGGCCATTGGCAGGTTGCCTTCATGTTGATATGTGCACTAGATGACAACTGTATTGTCTTGGAATTGTCTTCTTTGTTGCATGATGTTGGAAGTTGCCAAAGAGTTTACACGCAATCTCCTTGGTAAGGATGATGTCGAGTGGCATCCATTGCAACTATTTCCTGTTCACACAACACTGTGGATGAACCTCAACTGACTTGATATTTGGTTTTTCCTTGGTAATTCATTGTGTAAGAAGTAGGTCCTATATAGAGGTACAGGTTGGAAAATGGGTGATTTCTAGGCAAGTAATGGCTTATACATAAGTAAGGGCTGTTTTTGCTACCTACCCACTAACTAACAAGCTTCTTAGTAGTAATAAAAGCAATGGAGCTAACTACTGTCTTTTGCTAGGAAACTGCAACCTAACAGAAAACTGTTTCCTGACCATTTACCATCAATCCTTCATGATGCACTGGTGGGTGCTGCTTAACTTTGGCCCAGTGGAATGATCCTTATACCTCTGTGCAGGCAAGTGTGCTCTGTTCCACTGTTGTGGATATGGCGCAGGCAAAGCACACGCGGTGAAATGATTGCAACAAGGCAAGCACTCCATATTTGTTGGCAGGATTCTCAAGTCAGAATTGGAGAGCATTGCTGTGAACCCTTTGCATGTCTTAACCACATGGACATGAGCATTTCCTTGTCCTCTGCCTTCTGTCATCTTGAATCCTTTTTTGTGTGCACCATTTATAAAGTACAGATCAGTTTTTTGAGATCAGCCTTTTTGCCTTGAAGAATTATGCTGTGTTGGAGTTTTCATGGCTTCTTGTAACATGGTGGCAGATTAGAGAGAGAGACCTTCACTTCTCCTGACAATGTTATCCACATCCAGAAGAACCTCTGTGCAAGGGTTTTGGGCATTTGATTACAATTCCTCTCTGGCAGCAAGTGGGAAATTTTGTTGTCTCCACTTGGATAATTGGATCCTCTGGAATTTGTTGCAAAAGATGATTCATTGCAAACTTGCAAGATTCAAACAGACATGTAGTGAGTTTTTATTTCTTGAAACATGTGATTCTTATGGGGGTGAAGGGACAGATATGTGCTATGACATGTGGACACAGAAGCACATGCATGCCTAGGCTGCCCCATGCAGCTGTAGAAATGGTGAAGGAGAAATTCAGCACATTGACATTGTATGTGCTAACTCAGCAAACTTCTGCTGATGGCTCAATGACCAAGCTGCTGATCAGTTTTAGGTCAGATATGGCCTTCAGATACAATCCTAGTGCCTGTAAAGCATGAATCTGGATACATATGAATTTGAAGTATGTATTATGTAATAGAAACTGTGTGCTTTTGCATGTGCATCATGATTGAATGTGTTCATGTTTGGTGTCCTACAGAGATGCAGTGACCTTGAATGAGGAGATAGATGATGCAGCTGGAAAGTTGAAGCTGTTGATTCTGTCTATGAAATGATGATGCCAAAAGTAGTTCATGAGCATCATGAATCTCTGCTGTTGGATGTAAGGTAAGAATCAGAAAAAATGCAAAGCTTGGTGAGTTTGTATTGTCTTCTGGTATGCAGAGTGGACAGTTGATGGAGGTCATAATACTGAGGCATGATGCCAGAGCTTGGAAGTATGAAGGTGGACCTCCACAGGGAGGTCTCTGAGCAACTCTTTGTATCTCATCACAGGTTCATTGTTATCTCATTGTCAGCATGCAATATCTAGGTATCCAATCACTAGTAATGCAGAAATATTGTCATGTCATTCATCTAGACATGTTAAGCATTATTTGCACTATGGATGTTGTCATCTTGTGCAATTTGAACTTGTCTAACATAGTGGTGTGACCACCTTCTTGCTCAGTTGGGATACCAAATGGGTTGCACATTTGTGGAACTGGAACCTTGGCACTAAAAGGTAACCTGTCAGCTGGTGAGATGCTGGAGCAGCTTGTTCATGCATCCCAAATCCCTCCAATCTGCAAATTGTATTTCTGTTAATCCATTGAAAGCTGTTTTGTTGTGTTCAATTCTTGGTTTAAAGCAGATATGTGGACAGAAAAGAGCTGCTGTCACTGGCATCAGATCTTGAGGTGGGAAATGTACAGATCCAAGCTGGAACTGCAAAGCATTGTATTACAGTAATTGTGCATGTGAAATCTAGGAGCAGGGTTCTATTCACCATTTACTTTTGATCTCTTGTCCTCCTCCTGTCTCCTATTTCATGTTCAGGGTATGGGTGAGACTTTGAATAATTACAAGTCTGATGCTGATGATACTCATGTGGGTAAGGTGAGTACTTTTGATACCACCCCCCCAGTAACTAGCAAGATGAAACTATTGAACACCATTCTTTTAGAAGGTTGACAAGATGTAGAATCTTATAAGTCAAATCATAGAGAGACTGCCCTTGTCTTTATATTTTGTTGGTCTATGGGATGCTTAGAGTAGTAAAGTGTTCATAGGCAGCTAATCTTATTCAGCTTATTTAGCACAAAGTCACAACCATGCAGAATACACCCACTCATTGATAAACAATGTGCTTGTGACTGGGTTTCATTGGTGCAAACTCATGAAACATGAACAACCCAACCATGTAATTGTGTCCATTTTTCACAAATTGCATGGGCAAATCAACAAAATATGCAGCATTGACACTAAGTTCTTCATAGCAAGAACAGTAGATTTAAGTCTCTTCCCCTAACTTTGCCATGGTTTGTTTGTTTCTTTGGTTTTGCAATGAATGCATGATTTACTTCCGCAGTTATATTTTTACACAACTTGCTGTATCCTTGTTCAGCAAACTATGTTATGAATCTCTCTCCATAATTCTTCATCCAAGGTCTTGGCAAGTACTCAATTTTGTCCAAATTGGTGACAACCTTGGTGGGCTGCCAAGTTTGACATCTAAGTAGAGATTAGAGATTGAGAGTTTCTGCTTTAGGGGTATGACAGTTTCTGCTTGGATATGCTACCCTTCAACAGTAAGAGGATATCGTTTAGCCAAGTCAAATTAAATATTTTGAATCCTGAAAAGTTGGCTTGATATTTCTCTGGATTTTCTCAATGTCAGAACTTGGAATGCCAGGATGATTGTGCACAAAAAGAGGTACTGAAATAACAGATTACCTATGCCACAGAGTTATATCAAGGGCAGCACACTAAGGACCCCTTACTTGATCACCACTTCACAGATCCAAATCTGAGCTATTGGGGGCACACTGCTTTGGAAATGCATCCTCTTCCCTGTATGTCACCACTTTCACAAAAGATCCATGGAAAAATAAATTCACACAAACTTGTGCTTGCAGTGATGGCAGTTCACAGATCAACAAATACAGAGAGCCACAGTTCTCCATTACTATCTCCCACAGTTTTAAGTTACATTAAAAGACTTTGTAGAAACACACTTCTGCACCCTCAGAATAACACTAAATTGCCTACTTGACTTCAGCATATTCTCCCAAGAAGACTGCAGCACCAGTTCCTCTGAAGGTCAGCATCTGTGATTCAACAAAATTGACTGATTTGGTCCCACCCCCTTCACTTCTTCAAGACAAGAGGGCCAACATTGTCACCTGTGGCCTTATTGTGCTTGGCATGGGCTCCATCACAAAGAGGAAATGTTCCAGATCGCCAGCATCTGCCCACCCGTCATCCCACATAGGAATTATCATCTCACAGAAGAGTTCTTTAAACACGTGAGGATGCTCAGACAAAGCTCAAATCAACTTCCTGTGGAAATTGAATTCAGTTACAATCAAATCAGCTGCAATAACACTAGTCTCTAGATCTCAACCATGAAAGTGAAATAAAGCTATGAATCAGAGCTGCAAAACATAATCCTTTCTTTAGAGCTACCTAGTGTCTGCTGACTGACACAGAATCATGTTGAAAGTGTCACAATCAAAGAATATAACCTCCTTCTGATGATGTCCTCTCTTCATGTATTTTACTAACCCTATCTCTCTTGGGTCACTGAGAAATCCTTCATTCCCATCTGAAATATAACATGATGCCAATTCAGCTTAGCCTTATCTTCATCCCAAATATGCAGACTTCCCACAACAAACTGACAGTAAAATGCTAATAGAAAAGCAAAACCACTAATTACAGAGAATGATGGCAGAGAGCAATCCTTCTCAGTTTAGATGGTATTTGCAAAGGAGGAACACTAAGACAAGCTTACAGAAGAACTAAATGAAACTAAAAACCAGTTTAAACAAACCTCTAAATGACTGAAACACTAAACTGCTTCAGCACCCAAAATCCATTGCTTGCACTTCACCTCATAATGCTATGCAAGCGATGTGGAACAGCTCAAAACCCGACAAGGCTGATTTTGAGAGTTGTATACAGAGTGAACTTCCCTACTGTTCTACTGCAATCAACAGCATCACATTCTCAAATGCAGCCCACTGTGTATAATCCATGGAAAATTCTCTTTCAGACTCTGATCTCATTCCAGTACTCTCCATTAGATGGTCAAGAGTTGTGAATACTTGAAACCAGTGCTGGAAACTTTCTGAGACAATACTTTGAACCCTAAAGCCTGTTGCAGAGTTGACCAAGTAAAAATTCCTTCTGCAATCTCAAGGGTAGAAGAGAAAAGGAATTTTGAAATCACCCCAAAAAAGAAAAAAAGAGAAGAGGTTTGGATTCTCTATTCAATCTCGAGGGCAGAAGAGAACAGGAATTTTGAAATCGCCCCCAAAACAAACCCAAAAGAAAAGAGGAAAAAAAAAGAAGCGGAGGGTCGGATTCTCTTCGAACCTACCTGCAATAAGCAGTCACGGGCTTCTCGAGGCCAGAGACCTCCACAGTGTCGACCACCTTAGGCGAATCCTTGGCAATGGAGGGGTTGAGCACCACCTGAGTCTCAATCTCCGATCTGGCCACACCAGCCACCAAACTCACTCTTGATGTTCTGCCAGGCGCCCGCTGCAACTTGGGCATGGGTGTTCCTGCAACGGCAGAAAATCCCAAAGTCTTGGAGCTACAAACTACCATCATCGCCATTAAATCCCAAAACCAAACGTCAAATCCCCTCAAAACCCAAAACCCAAACAAAAAGATCTCTCAAACTCCCTCAACAAAAAATCCCCGAAAACAAATTTCATGAATGAACAACAATTGCAAGTCACGAATTGTTGAGTGTGTATTGGCGAAAGAGAGGGAAGAGATGGATGGGGGAGCGTGTGCAAGGCACGGTGCTTTCGCAGTGTGTTTCTGTGATCCGCAAAACTAGGGATAGAAAGGAGAAAGTGGAAAAAAGGAACCCAAGTGTTGAAATGCCATTGGCAAATCCAAACTATCAAAGGATGATGAGAATTGAGGAGCCCCTTCCTTCCTTCCTTCCTTTCTTTCTTTCTTTCTTTCTTTGTCCATCCCATACCCTAGTACCTTGGCCAATTCCACACTAATTATATTATTTTCAGAAATGTTGAAATTTTCAAAAACTATTTCTTCCAAATCAAAATTTTTTTTTATGAAGGATAATAGTGAATAGTTAAGAATTTTTCAATTTTTCAATTTTTTTTCAAAATTAATTAATTATTTGATGGACATGTGTTGAAATGGCCAAGGTACTACATATGGTAGTCTCCTTATTACTATTATTACCTTTTACCATTGTGGCAAGAATTCAATTCTTTTTCAATTAATGTCCAAAGTTCTAGTGTAGAAATTGTATTGCTGCTACCTTGTCTTAACCATTCCATAGTATATAATAGCTTTGTTAGCAAGCTTTTACTTTTGTTAAACATCCCCCCCCTCACAACACCACTCACACACAACAAATGGTGAGCAAAAGTCAGTTATTTGATTTTTTCAAATCTTTTGAAAATCATGATCACACCAGTTGTTTGATTTTTGGGAATCATGGTTAAGAATTGTAACGGCCATCTTAAAAACCATTCAGGTCCTTTCCTAGTGATGGTAAGGGGATGATAGAGTGTACCCTTATACCCTAATTGTTTAATATAGAATGTAATCACACTTCTTGCATTGAATATAATTTAGTGAAATTCTGGAAGTTACATAATTACATAAATTTTAGATTGCTTTCAATTAGTAGAGGCTGGAATTTGATCCATGAGCTGTTGACCATAAAGAGGATTCATGATGGTCTATGTTCTAGAAGCAATGAGAAGGGGTCAAAGACAAAGAAAGGGGGGTCAGATTGGGGGTCCTACTACTAATAAGTGGCCTATGTACATGAAATTGTCCATGAGATATCGATATACATCTTCCCAAAAAA
>Ga0116227_10001158_pt1 | contig 57374 bp, 50 predicted proteins | sample S1TSphgellanicum_FD_89693 | JGI IMG/M metagenome (GOLD analysis project Ga0116227, IMG submission 89693) | Host-associated microbial communities from peat moss isolated from Minnesota, USA - S1T2_Fb - Sphagnum magellanicum MG | ecosystem: Host-associated > Plants > Peat moss > Unclassified...
GATGCCATTGGTACCATGGAATACTGCGTAAATCGTCCCGTCCGCAGCGACGGCCAGCTTGCGACTGGTATTTCCGGACGTAAGGGAGTTGCCAACTAGGCCCGGGTCGCTTACCTGTACTGCGGTATATAAAGCTGTCGCGAAGGATGGCGCATGCACCATGAAAAATGCGATACCGACCATGGGGAGAAGCGCGGTCTTCACTACACGCACCCCCTTTAAAACGATATCACTGCACATCCCGAGCTTCGTCTGCGACCACCGATTAAACATAGTTATAGGTTCCTGACCACCAGTTATGCGGCGAAATTACCCTTTTTTGACAAACCGATGTTGTGACGAACATCTCTAACGCTGGATGACAATATGCAGCAACTGCGAGGCGCCTTACTCATGCGGCTTAATTCCAGCACATTGCGAGCACTCAACGCCCAGCGTTGGTTGCTCATCGGATCATCCATACAGTAGTTGCACTCCTCCACTACTGAATTTACGCCTCTCGCCACAGCGCGTAGAGTTTCTCGATGACTCGCAAGTTCTTCGGCCACCAGCATTTCAAGGGTCGCGGCGCGCTCTCCAATCCGGCGGGCCGTTTCGACACGCGGACGCTCGAGACCACGCCTGACGGCTGGTACGAGGACGAGCCGCCGGCCGGTCTCGAGGAAACCGTGCTGCCGGACGCCGCACGCAGCATCATCACCTCGAACGCTTCGCCTGATGTCGGCTTCGACCGATCGATCAATCCCTATCGCGGCTGCGCTCACGCCTGTGTCTATTGCTTCGCGCGTCCGAGCCACGCCTATCTTGGCCTTTCACCCGGATTGGATTTTGAGACGAAGCTTTTTTATAAGGCCGACGCCGTCGCACGCTTGGAAGCGGAGTTGTGCAAGCCCGGCTATGTCTGCAAACCTATCGCACTCGGCATCAACACCGACGCCTACCAGCCGCTCGAAAAGCAGCTCGGCGTCACGCGCAGCATCCTGACGGTGCTCGCCCGCTGCCGTCACCCGGTAACCCTCTTGACCAAGAGCGCCCTCATCGCACGCGACCTGGATCTGCTGGCGGATATGGCGAAGGACCGACTGGTCTCGGTGGGTATTAGCATCACCTCGCTGTCGGCCGATATCAAGCGGACGCTCGAGCCGCGAACGGCCTCGCCGCATGCGCGGCTGCGCATCATCGAAGAGCTGTCGCGAGCCGGGATCCCCACGGGCGTGATGGTCGCACCCGTGATTCCTGCGATCACCGACCACGAACTCGAGGCGATCATGGCCGCCGCGCGCAACGCGGGTGCCACGCTCGCAAGCTACGTGCTGCTGCGGCTACCGCACGAATTGAAATCGCTGTTTCGCGAGTGGCTGGCCGAACATTATCCCGACCGCGCCAAACACGTCATGTCTCTGCTGAACCAAGCGCACGGCGGCAAGGATTATGACGCGACCTTCGGCACCCGCATGCGGGGCACCGGCGCGTATGCCGAGTTGCTGCGCGCCCGATTCGCGCTGGCCGCACGTAAACTCGCGTTTCACGACGCCGACACACGGCATTCTCTCGACACCTCGCTGTTTCGCCCGCCAGCTGCCACCGCCCAGTTGACGCTGGATCTATAGGTCCCAACCGAATACATGCCGGGACGCCGATTACGTTCGCTTGGGCCTAAAAGGCATCCAGGATACCAAGCCTGTCGGAACCCGCGAACGGTTGCTTCCTGGCGTTGCATTTTGGTTGGCTGAATTACCGGTATTGGCCGTGAACTGCCGGACACTACCTAGTCGCCGACGGTCATGATTTCGCCCGGACGAACCTCGATCACCGCTTGAAGAATGCCCGAAATATGTGGAGTGAGATCTATGATGCGATTAGAGCGGGAACGCACGACCACCACGCCGAACGACAATACCTTTATGTTCTGCTGGAATTCAAGATTGCGGTCGAGCGTTACAAACACTTCGCAAACACCGTGCGCGCGGCGCAGCAGTTCGCCGTTCTTGATGCCGGCCCAACCATGGCTATGCACATTCGACGTGTCATGGCCTACCAGCAACTTCGCGAAGTCTGCCGGAAAGTTCTCGTCAACCAGTATTCGCATCGGCCGCAACGGTTTCGTAAGCCGCGTCGAGTACCGCGATCGCGGCTTCGCGTTTTACCGACGGGAACTGGTGCAGAAATTCATCAATACTCTCGCCACCCTCGAGGTAATCGAAAAGAGAGCGAACTGGGACGCGGGTTCCGACGAACACCAGAGTACCGCTGAGGATATCGGGGTCCCGGTGGGTGAAACTGGCAAGCGTGAACATAGTCATTCTCCATTCAGCCTACTCGATGTTACCGCAAGCATCGAACGTCCGGAATCGGACGACCCATTTGGGGCCCCGAATGTCCGGAGTGGCCAAAACCCGCCGGACGACGGGCTGCCGCCATCCAAAGACTCGTGTCGATCCCTAGCCGACGCCCGTGGATGACCGTTCTCGGGTAGCCCAACGTAACCCTTCAGGCAAGGCTGGCGGGCCATAAACAGAATGAAGTACGCGCCGTGGCATATCAACGCGACTTTCAGCGGTGTCGATCAGATTGCCGCCGGCCTCAACTCACCATACCTTCACGATACCCTGTAGTCGCTATTCACTTTGACCAGCATACGCAGGCTTGTGTCCCGCGCTCATCCCCACATCGCCCCCACCCAGCCTCGCGACCTGCCCCCATACCTGTCCCGCAAACACCACCCCCTTGCTGCGCACCGGCAGTCCTGCGCTTTGCAGTACCTCCGCCACCCACGTGTTGCAGGTGTGCGCGGCCGAGTACGTCGCGCTGGATGAATAATAAACACTGCCCTCGTAGGGTCCCGGACCCACCTCGTCACTTGCGAGCGTCACCGTATCCAAGTCGCTTGCCGTATCGATGTCGGTGGCTCCGCGTTCACCGAGGGACCGGCGTATGAAACGCTGCGCGGCCAGCCACTGCGTCGCCGAAATAGGGAGCCGGATGACTTGCTGCGCACCGAACGCTTGAGCTGGCGACGCGATGAGGCCGGTCGCCAATATCAACGCACGCCCGGGCCATAGCGCAGCCAGCATGGCGGGCAAGCGGTGGTGCGCCCTCAAGTAGCGGCGGTCGCCGAAGCCGAGGAACACGTAGCGCGCACCCGGCAATTCGCGCACCAGCGGCTGCAACGATTCCGGCGCGGCATCCACCGCGAAGCCAACATCCAGATGCCAGCCGCGTCGCGCCACGAACAGATTCACACCGCCGACGAGGTCGGCGCTCTCTGTGACAGGTCTATCGGCACTCGACGCGGACCCGCTTTCGGCGAAGGCACGATCCCCGCTTCGCGCTACGGCCATGGCGGCAACCAACAGCAAAGCGGCACCCAGGCGATTCGCCAATATCCGCAGCGCGCTCGGAACCCACATACGCCGGCCTAACATCCCTGGCACTTGAGCGCCCCGAATTCCCGTCCCAATGCCATGCGCCAGTCTCCGCCAGTACCGACCTCGAGCGAGCACTCTACCCCAACGCTGTGAGTGCACGCTGACGACCGGCCGCGCCAATGTCCGGCTGTCCACGATTCGACCCTGAGCGAATCTTCACTCATAGATTGTCATCGACCGACTGCCATCGAGGTCTTTAGAATGAATGCCGAACGCCCCGAGCAATTATCCGAGCCATTGTCTCAAGTATCGCCCGCGACTAGCGGCCCAACATCCGCCGACACTTCACGCCAGGCCGATACTCAACGCCAGCCCGAAACGCGACCCCAGGCAGCGACGGTCTTGGTGCGTGGCGAGACCGTTCAGGATCTGCCCCAGAAATCATCGTCGCAGAAGGCACCGTCCGGTGGCGACGAGAAAACCTCTCCACGCAAGGAAGTCTCCGCGGCAAAAGCTAAAATGCAAAGTCGGCTACCGGTCCTCGATGACGATACCGAAGTCGGAATTCAGAAGGAACACACGGTGATCCGCGACGGCAAAGCGGATCTCTCCTTTACCGGGACGCTGCTCGCCTCCGCGGCGCCGTCCTCAGCACCCCTGGGACACTGGCTCGAGTACCGGATTTACGCGACCAGCGCCGGTAAGCATGTGTTCTCGAAGGTCACCCGCAGAGTGTTCGTCGACGAGTTGGACTCCTACGAGGCAGACATTTTCGACCCCTCTCCCACGTCGGTGCCGGCAAATCTGCTCCGAAGCGCGCGCGATCTTGCCCGCTCGCGGCCGATCACCTGGATGGATGCCGCGGTTGAGTTCTTCGGCTACGACCCACTAGCCAAAGCTCTGTATCGAAAATTTGGCGGCCAATTCGAAGAACACATCAGTTAGTTCGCCCTCATTTCTTCCACGCATTGTTGCTGCGATCGCGATCCGGAATCACATTGTCCGGATCGACGACCACCGCCAGCGGCTCTGGACCGTTAAGATGAATGGTATACGCCGTCTTCTGGATCCAGGTCTCCGCCGGCAAGCGAATGCGCTTCTCGGTGCCGTCCCGAAAGCTCACGAGCACGGTGGCCGGCATCACGAGTTGCCCCAAGTTGTCGATGGTGATGAGCGTCGCACCGTTCGTGTACGCCACCTCCTTGACCGCAAGATCGAGGGTCCAGTTGTTCATATACCACCCGCGCCAGAACCACGACAGGTCCTCCCCGCCTTGACTTTCCATCGCGCGAAAAAAGTCCGACGGTGACGGGTGCCGGTAGGCCCAATCGCGGATGAATTGGCGAAATGCCCCATCGAAGCGCTCAGGCCCAAGGACTTGTTCACGCAGCAACACCAGTCCCAACGCGGATTTGAAGTAGGTCACCGGGTGCCGATATTTTTCCTTGATCGCGTCCGCCCGGGTCAAGATCACGGGCGCGTCGGGGTCGCTCAACACCGGTAAAATTTCATCGACGGGAGCGCCCCCGCCCGGCGCATACTCCGAATCGCGCTTCGGCCCGTAGACGCCGTGCTCGAATGCATCGGACTCATAGACATCGATGAACGTATTGAAGCCCTCGTCCATCCACGCGTTGCGACGCTCGTTGAAGCCGACGATCATCGGAAACCAGGTATGGCCGATTTCGTGCGCCGTGATCCAAAAAAGCTCCTTGCCCCGATCCTCGATGCCATCGAACAGCAGACCCGGATACTCCATGCCCGAGGATCCTCCCGCGACGTTGACGGCGGCGGAATAGGGATACACGAACCATCGCCGCGAGAATTCTTCGACCGCGTGCTTGAGATATTCGGTGGAGCGGCCCCAAGCCTCCTCGCCGCCGCTCTCCACCGGATAGAACGACATCGCGAGCGACCGGCCGCCGTCGGGCAGATTGATGCGTGCCGCATCCCACACGAATGCGCTCGAGGCGCTGAAGGCGACGTCGCGGGTCTTATCCATGCTGAAATGCCAGGTACGCGTGCCAGCGCTCGAGCCGAGGCCGGCAGCCGGGTCATCGACCTCCGCGGCGCTGCGAATGGTCACGGTGCGATCGCTCGAACGGGCCTGCTCCAAGCGTCGCAGCGCGGTCTGACTCAATACCTCTTGGGGATTCTTTAACTCGCCCGAACCGGCCACGACCATGGTCGCCGGGACCGTGACGTAATAATCGAAATGCCCATATTCCAGATAGAACTCGTTGCCGAGATAGGGCAGCGTGTCCCACCCCCGCAGATCATCGTACACCGCCATGCGTGGGTACCATTGCGCGATGTCGTAAATCTCGCCCTTCGGGGTCGCGACCCACGACGTGCGGCCGCCGAATAGGCCCGGAATCGTATAGTGATAGCGGATGTGGAGTTGCACTCGACCACCGCGGGGCTTCAGCGCCACGGGCAAGTGAATCTGCATTCGCGTATCCGAGATCAGGTACTCCGCCTTACCATGGCGACCCGGCGAGTCAATGTCGACCGACTCCAAGATGAAGCCATCCGTGAATTCGTTGCGCACCCAGCCGCTGGCCGCCACCGATCTCGAATCCTGGCGATAGATGTTTTGATCGAGTTGCACCCATAGGCTCTCGAGTGCATCGGGACTGTTGTTGGTATAGGTGATGAGTTCGTCCGCGCTCAACACCTTGGCCGCCGGATCGAGCGTCGCGCGAATGTCATAGTCAGCGCCGTTTTGCCAGTAGTCCGGGCCGGGTGCGCCGTTGCCCGACCGATAGCGATTGACGGGCTCCGGCAGCGTCAAGGGCGCAAACGTGACGAGGGGATCGTAGGGGGAAGCCGCATGCGAGGCTTGGAGGCAGTCCGCGAGCGCGACCAGCACCAGCGCCAGAAAACCATATCGACTCTTCACGGCCACGTATCGGCGTGTCATGCCATTGGCGCCGTCAACTCTTGATCCCATGAGGTCCACTCCATGCCAATTCGGGTGCTCGACGCTGGCCATGTTAGACGAACTGTGACGATTATCACGTTGTGCAATCCCGAAATGGGGCCGCACACATCGGGTTACGACACCCAATGCCCTATAGTTTCCCGATGGCTTCCGATGCCCGCCCACTGCGTAGCATGCACGCCACCGCCCTGCGCACGACCAAGACGGTCCTCGCCTACACCGTGATCTATCTGTTCGCGGTGATCGCCTTGAACCGCTTCGCGTTCGGCGAAGCGTGGAGCATCATCTGGCCGGTCAACGGCGTCAACGTTGCGCTGCTGCTGATGCGACCGCGCTCGAGTTGGGTGTGGATGCTGCTCGGTATAGAACTCGGTACCGGGCTGGGCGACAGTCTCGACGGATTCCCGCTTTGGACGAAGGTATTCGACCGCGGGTGCTCCACCTTTGAGGTCGTCGCCTGCGCGGTGCTGCTGCCGCGGTTCACCACGCTCGACCAATGGCTGCGCACGCCCGGTGTGTACCTGCGCTTCCTTTTGAGTCTGATCGTCGGTCCCGGAATCTCAGGGCTCATCAACGCCGCCGTGTACCACGTCACGCTGGGCCAAGGGTTCGCCTCGACGTTCGACGACTGGGCGATCGCCGACTCCTTAGGTATCTGCGCCACGCTGCCGTTGACGTTGTCCATCCAATCGTCACAAATGCGCAGCCTGTTTCGACCCGAGACCATCGCCAGAACGCTAGGGATCCTGAGTCTGATCTTTCTTGCGGTGACAGTGATTTTCTCCATCGACCGTTTCCCGGTCTCCTACCTGCTGTTCCCGCTGTTGTTGCTGGTCGACTCGCTGCTCGGGTTTGCCGGCTCCGCGATCGCCGTGCCCGGAATCGTGCTGATCGTGATCTACGCCACCTTCCATGGCCATGGGACCTTCAGCGTGTGGTCCGACCGGGCGGCCGGCGGGCGGGATCTCGCACTTCAAGTCTATTTCGGCTTCACCATGCTGGCGCTCTTCCCGGCGTCCATTCTGTTCATGGAACGCCGACGCATGGCGCAGGAACTAATCGCCTCGAACCGAGAGATCGCCGAGCGAGCGCGCGTTTTGGAAGCGCTCAGTATCAAGGCACAGGCGGCGAATCGCGCCAAGAGCGAGTTCCTGGCCAACATGAGCCACGAGATCCGCACGCCGCTGAACGGCGTGCTCGGCATGACCAGCCTGTTGCTCGAGTCCCCGCTCGAGCCGGGGCAGCGCGAATATGCCGAGATCGCCCGCTCGAGCGGGCAAGCTTTGCTCAGCCTGATCAACGACATTCTCGATGTCTCGAAGATCGAAGCGGGCAAGCTCGAGCTCGAAGCGATCGAACTCGACATCCGCGACCTCGTCGCCGATGCCGTCGATGCCGTCGCGCTGCGCGCCGCCGAAAAAGGGCTCGAATTCATCATCGACATCGACCCGGCCATGCCATGGCACTTTCGCGGCGATCCGACCCGCCTTCGCCAGATTCTCTTGAACCTGCTGAGCAACGCGGTCAAATTCACCCCGCAGGGCGAAATCGGCCTGTCGTTGACCGCGGTACGAGACATCGATGGCACGGCGCAACTGCATTTTACCGTCTGGGACAGCGGCATCGGTATTCCTGCAGACCGGTTGCCCTCGCTGTTCGCGCCGTTCACTCAAGCCGACAACTCCACCACCCGCAAATTCGGCGGCTCGGGGTTGGGACTCAGCATCGCCAGACAACTGTCGGAAGCCATGGGCGGCAGCATTGCCGTCGACAGCACCCTAAGGCGCGGCACGACGTTTCGCGTGAACGTGCGCCTCTCTTGCGCAGCCGCAGCCGCTGCCGCTGCCGCTGCCGCACTACCGCCCGACCTGCGCCCCGGCCTGAAGGTGCTGTTGGCGATCCACCATCCGCGACTGCGCGAAGTGCTTGCCCAGCAACTGATCGCCGCGGGATGCCAACCCGTGCCGGCCGAATCCGCGCAGCAGGCCTGGCAGTACTATCGCAACCATCTTGCCGATGGCGCACCGCTCGACGCCGCAGTGATCGATCAACAATTGCCCGATGCGGGCAGCGACTGGCTAGCGTCGCAGTTCCGCGGGCTCGAGGCGCCGCCGCCCGCGTTGATCCTGCTACGTCGCCTGTCGAGCGCCGGCTTGGCCGAGGACACGACGCGCTTCGACCGCGTCCTCAGCAAGCCCGCGAGAACTGACCTGCTGATCGCGGCGCTGGCCGAGCTGACTAAGCAGACCCACTTGACGCAAAGCGCAACGGCACCCGCAGCGCCGCCGACTCCCTCCGCGTCCCACGCCGCCACGATCCCGGCCGGGCTGCGGGTGCTGTTGGCCGACGACAATGCCGTGAATCAAATGGTCGCCGCGAACCTGCTCAAGCGCTGCGGTGCCGAGGTACGCTGCGTCGCCAATGGCCTCGAAGCGTTGCAGGCACTGCGCGCTGCGGAATACGATGTGGTGCTGATGGATTGCCAGATGCCAGAGATGGACGGCTACGAGGCGACGCGCCGCTTGCGCCAGGCCACCGACTTGAGGGGAAATCGCGACATTCCCGTGATCGCGCTCACCGCCAACGCGCTCGCCACCGACCGCGAGCTCTGTCTCGCGGCGGGCATGACCGACTTCCTGTCCAAGCCCATCGACCGCGCACGCCTCGAACAGGCCCTGCTGCGAGCGACCCAGCGAGGTCAACCGTCGCCCGAGCCCGAGCGACTGGCATACGCCTCAGAACTATTCCGGTGAGCCGTCGTACTTCCTCACCCGTGCGCCCTTGAAATCATTCCAGGCGTCCGCATTTGTCGCCCTGAACGCGTCGGCGAGCGCCGGGGCGGATTCGTGACATTAGCCCAACCCAAGAGGAGACACTGCCCATGAACAGCATGGTGAGACAAGACCCTTGGAGCCTGATGCCGCGTCTTCAAGACGAGATCAACAGGCTCTTCGGCAACGCGCAACAAACCGACGGTAGCACCTCCGCCACCGCGAACTGGATTCCCGCGGTTGACATCCATGAGTACACCGATCGCTTCGAGTTATACGTGGATATTCCCGGCGTGGAACCGAACTCGGTCGAATTGACCCTAGACAACGGGGTACTGACGCTCTCCGGCGAGCGTATCCCAAAGGGCACGAAGGGCGACGGCGAACCGCAATCGCAGCGCATCGAGCGCACTCAGGGGCAATTCTATCGGCGTTTCGTCTTACCGGACACGGTCGACAGCGACAAGGTCAATGCGACCGGCAAGGACGGCGTATTGACCGTGACGATCCCGAAACAGGCAAAAGCCCTACCGCGCCGCATCCAGATCGGCTAGTTGATAATTAGCGGGTCCGGATAGGCAGGAGAACTCTCCGGCGACTCGGCCATCGCGTCCGCGTCGCCGGAGGCTTACCGGCTTGTCGCCAGCATCCGCTTCCAACTATGGGAACCGCGATTCGCTCAGATCGTAGTTTGGGCGACTAACGGCGCCGACCCACGAAGCGACCACCCCACGCACCCACAATGCACGACGTTACAGTAACGCATACCAGCAGGCCAACTGCCTCGCATAAAACGATTGACGGCCAATTCGGTAGCCTAAAGTGAAATGAATTGAGCGTTACAAAGGCCGCTGCGATCGATCCTAGAATCGTGCCATTCTATCCTTGTTTCAAATCGGCTCGTGTCCATATTTCTCAACCTGAGTTTACCGCATGCCACGAGTGACCGCATTAAGGCGCTGGCTGACCGGCCGCGTTACACAATCTAGCGCATGACGTTAAAAGCCCGGCGTCAGGAACTTGCAGGTAACTCCGGTTGATTGCGAAAGAGGTTCATCCAGAGTTGCGAGCGGGAGCTTGAGCGCCTCGGCAATGGCGACATACCACGCATCGTAACTGGTCACGTTATGACGCAATTCCCAGATACGGCCGCCTTATATCAGACGCGCCAAGTCATCGAAATTAACGGGCTTCGTGAGGTGATGGTCAAATCCCGCGTCGCGCGCCGTGGCTTTGTCGCTTGCCTGACCCCACCCTGTGACCGCCACGAGAATAGCTTGGGCGGTCGTCGGCTCTCGCCTGAGCTGCCGCGCAACATCATAGCCGGTCAGTCCCGGCATGCCGATGTCCAATATGATCACGTCAGGTCGGACTGCCATCGCAAGCGCCACCGCCTCCGGTCCGGAATGAGCGAGATGCACCTTGTGCCCGGATAGCTCGAGCAGCATCCCTAAGCTCTGTGCCGCGTCTTGGTTGTCGTCCGCAATCATCACCTGACGTTGGCTGTATTGCTGCTTGTTCGCTAGTGAGGTGACGGATTTAGTCGGCGTCATGAGGTGCAGTACACCCGGTAACGATACGATAAACTCGCTGCCTTGATTAGCGCCCGCACTACGCGCCTGAATGGTCCCGCCGTGCAATTCAACTATGGCTTTGACCAGCCCTAGGCCGATGCCTAGGCCGCCTTGTGAGCGCTCTGTGGATGATTGTACCTGTGCGAACATTTCAAACACGTGATCGACCATTGCGGGCGGAATGCCAATTCCTGAATCGCGCACGGATAATTCAAGCCTATCGCCGTCGAATTGAGCCGCGAATATAATCTCCCCCTCGGAATCCGTATATTTGGCGGCATTGGTCAGCAAATTGGATGCTACCTGCGTGAGGCGAACGGGGTCCGCCTCGATCAAACGATTGTCCTTCGGCCATTCGGTGACAAGATGATGTTTTTTTTCAGTAATCAGTGGCAGAGCTGCCTCGACTGCCGTTTCTAGAAGATCTCGTAGATTGATCTGCGCTTTCTTTAGCGTCAGCGCACCGCGAGTGATTCGTGACACGTCCATCAAGTCGTCTAGGAGGGAGGCCATGTGATGCACTTGCCGCGAGATGACGGCGACACTGCGGGAACGCTGTTCCTCGGTTGTCGATAGCTCCAAAAGACGGGCCGCAGATCGAATGGGTGCGAGCGGATTACGCAACTCATGCGACAGCGTCGCCAAGAAAATATCTTTACGGCTATTCGCCTCGCGCAACGCCGCTTCGGTCACTTTTAGCGCCTCTTGATTACGCCTTCCCAGGTCAACGTCCGTGCAGGTGCCAAACCACTGAACGATGGTACCCACTGAATCGGCATCGGCGATCGCGCGCACCAGAAACCACCGGTAGACGCCGTCGTGACGTCGGAGCCGTAGTTCTATCTCGTACGGGGTACCCGTGGCGCGTGATTGACTCCATAGCTCTCCGGCACGGTTCAATTCCTCGGCGTGAATGACACGGGTCCAACCGTCGCGCGTCAGCGACTCCGTCTGCGTGAGTCCCGTATAGGTATACCAGCCGCGATTGAAATAGTCATGGGTACCATCGGGTGATTCGGTCCACGCGAGTTGCGGAATGGCATTGGCGAATCCTGCGAACTGGCGTTCGCGGGCGCGCAGCGCCTGTTCGGCGTTGCGCTGCTCCGTAATATCCGTATGGACGCCGACCCACTGGCGTATGGCGCCAACTCCATCCATGATCGGGATCGCCCGAATGGAGAAAATCCGCCACAGTCCATCATGCCGACGCACCCGATGCTCGAACACGAAGAGGCGCCGCTCCTGCACCGCTTCGAGCCACGCGTCGACCGTGGCGGCGGCGTCCTCCGGGTGTACCGCGGCCGCCCAGCCGAAGCCTTGGTATTCATCGAATGCTTGACCGGTCAGCGCTGCCCAGCCGGGTTGCTCACCACGCATTTCGCCTTGGGCGGTATTTGTCCATAGCACGCCATTGACGGCATCGACCGCGGCACGAAATCGCTCTTCGCTTTGTAGTAATTGCGCTTTGGCGGCTCGTTCCAACGTTGCGTCCCGGAATACCAACACGACGCCGGTGACATCGCCGGATTCGCCACGGATTGGAGCACACGAGTCTTCGATCGGTCGCTCGGTACCGTCTTTGGCAATCAGAATCGTGTGATCCGCCAGTCCCACGGCCTTCTCTTCGCGTAACACTTTGACTACCGGACTTTCCACTGCGCCACGTGTTTGTTCGTTTACGATGTGGAAAACCTCGGCAAGCGGTCTATCGCGCGCGGCGCGCGCGCCCCAACCCGTCAACTGCTCGGCCACCTGATTCATGAATCGAATCGCACCGGTAGCATCGGTCGAAATCACCGCGTCGCCTACACTGCGCAGCGTGGTGGCGAGTTCCTCTTGGCTTTCCCGAAGACGTTCGCCGTCACGCAGCGCCACGATCGTCACCACCAGTAGCGACGCGACCGCAACCAGTACGCTCAGGAACACGGCATTGACCGCTACCCGGTAGGCTGTTTCAGCTTCTTCGGCACGCCTATCGAGTACCGCTTGCTCCTGTTTCTGCAGATCGGCCACGACCGTGCGAGCAGCCAACATGATGCTGCGCCCCGTACCCGCCTCGAGCGCCCGTTCGACGGCTTGCGCATTACCGGCACGCGCCAGTTTCTTTACCTCCGATGCTTCAATTTGGCGACGATTGGCGAGCAGGATGAGAGCATCCAGCGCCTGCTTCTCAGCGGCGTTATCAACGACCATGCGGCGCAGCGATTGCAGAGCAGCAGGCAAATTCAACTCGGCGTGATCGGCAATGTCGAACACACTGGGATCTTGCGTAAGTTGGTAAACGGTCACCCCGCTACCCAAATCACTCAATGTTTGCAAAAAGGCAGCCAGTTCGAAGCGCAACCGCTCCGCATGGGCCACCCACACAGCGCCCTCCCGCACCGTTGCCAGACGCTGCGACACGAGCCCACCGACCCCGATGACCACCAAGAGCGAAGCCGCAAGCATCGCCATGGCCCGCGGGTGTCTATACATCAGCTCTGTGCGCTTTCGCATCGATTCCTCGGGGACCCGTATGAGATCCTGAGCCTTAGAGGTGAGATTTGGGCGTGTGATGCGGACCGCCAAAGCCGAATAATCGCGCCTCCGGCGGCTTTTTTCCCAGGATGGCGGCCGTGGACCCCAACAACGCCGCCCGACGTCGATCGCTTTCGCGTCAGCCCCATCGAAGACCCTTTAGATTGATGATCGAGCTCGATCAATAGTATAGGAATATTGCCATTGCCGGCGCGAGTCGCTGTCGGCGAAGCGATTGGAATCGTGTAGGCCGATATTTCGCGGAACGACTTAAAATCACTCACAGCACTCATGAAGGAAAACTCCTATATTAAAAGGTGTTTCTCGTCACTTAACGCTAAAACCAGGCTTCGCGTAGCTTTGCCGTACGAGTTTTCGCTAGCAAATATAGATATCTGCCTGGCGTCAGTCTTTTAATCACAAACATCTGATTAGCTGATTGATCCGTCAACGGGACACACTACAAGCGAATCATGGCAAACGCGGGCAAGCGCCGAACGACACATGCGTCGCTATTTCGCTATCACCAAAAGCGGGACTTCACGCGAACGGCAGAACCACGTGGTCGCCTGGCCGTGTCGTCTTCCAGGGAGCACCGCTTTGTCATTCAAAAGCACGCGGCCAGTCATTTGCATTATGACCTGAGGCTCGAGCTCGATGGAGTATTCAAGTCGTGGGCGGTTACCAAAGGACCCTGTATTGATCCGAGTGTGAAGCGCCTGGCGGTGGAAGTAGAAGACCACCCGCTCGATTATGGCGACTTCGAGGGCACCATCCCAACGGGTCAGTACGGCGGCGGGACCGTGCAATTGTGGGACCGAGGATACTGGTTGCCCCTGGGGCCGAAGACTCCGGAGGAAGCTTTAAAGAGCGGTGATTTCAAATTCACGCTCAAAGGTCAACGGCTTCGAGGCAGCTGGGTCTTGGTCCGCCTCAAGAACGACCGCTATGGCGGCAAGCGCCCGCACTGGCTTCTCATTAAACACCGCGACGAATTCGCCGATCCGGCTGAAGCTCGCGCCCTGCTGGACCTGGACCGCTCTGTGGCATCCGGACGCTCCATGAAGCAGATCGCCGCGGGGAAAGGCAGAGCACCCGCCCCTTTCATGTTGGCCAAGGCACCAACCCAAACGCCGACACTCGAATCGTTGCCGACCTTTATCGAGCCGCAGCTCTGCAAACTCGTGGATCGCCCTCCTACGGCGGCCGGCTGGGCGCATGAAGTGAAGTTCGATGGTTATCGCGTGCAATTACGCGTTCAGGGGGGCAAGGCACGCATCCGCACACGAAGCGGTATCGATTGGACCGACCGATTTGCAGCCACTGCTAAGAGCGCCGGAAAACTCCCTGATTGCATCCTCGATGGCGAAGTGTGCGCCTTGGATCATGATGAAATGCCAAGCTTTGCGCTGCTGCAGGCGGCACTTTCGGAGAATCACTCGGAAAACTTGGTGTTCTTTGCCTTCGATGTGCTGGTCATGGGCAGGGAGGACCTGCGGCCGTTGCCATTGGTCGATAGAAAAGCGCGACTCCAGAGGTTGCTTCAGAAATTTCGCGCACTCGACGCGATTCGTTACGTGGCGCACTTTGAATCCACTGCGGACACCGTATTGCTGTCAGCCTGCAAGATGCATCTCGAGGGCATCGTGTCTAAAAGACTGGATGCACCGTACGCCTCCGGCCGGTCGGGTGGTTGGACGAAGGCCAAGTGCCGCGCCGGGCACGAGGTCGTTCTCGGCGGTTGGACGGCGGCGTCCGGACGGCTGCGCTCGCTCCTCGCGGGCGTCAATCGCGACGGGCACTTGGTCTACGTAGGCCGCATTGGCACGGGATATGGCGCCACCGTCGCATCGAAATTACTACCCGCACTCGAGAAATTGACCCGTGCGTCCAGTCCATTCGGCGGCTCGAACGCCCCGCCGCATGAAAAGAATGTCCGCTGGCTCAAGCCCACGCTCGTAGCGGAGATAGAATTCGCCGGATGGACCGCCACGGGGATGATCCGCCAAGCGTCGTTTAAAGGACTGCGAGGAGATAAGCCGGCAGTCGACGTCGTCGCGGAATTGCCGAGTCCCATGGTGTCGAGCAACGATGTTCCCGATGAGAAATTGGCGGCGACGGTAAAACACCGGCGAGCGAGTAAAGCGCCCGCGCCCCCGCGCTCCGGCCAGGATGCCAGCGCCCGATCACTCGCCACCCACCAGGGGGTCGCAATGGTCATGGGGATACCCTTGTCGAAACCGTACAAGGCGCTGTGGCCGGATGCGGGCGACGATCAGTCTGTCACCAAACTCGACCTGGCGCTTTATTACGAGGCGGTCGGCGCGTGGCTGCTGCCTCACTTGAAAGGTAGACCGTGTTCCCTGGTGCGAGCGCCCGATGGCGTGGCAGGGGAGCATTTCTTTCAGCGCCACGCAATGGCCGGCATCTCAAACGTCTTCAGCTTGGTCAAGGTAAAGGGCGATAAAGTGCCCTACGTTCAGATTGATCGCATCGAGGCGCTTGCCGCGGTAGCGCAGATCGGAGCACTCGAGATTCACCCTTGGAACTGCGCCCCCGACAATCCGGAGTTCGCCGGGCGACTGGTGTTCGATTTGGATCCCGCGCCGGATGTAAACTTTGCGGCGGTGATTGCAGCGGCGATCGAGGTTCGCGAGCGACTCCAGAAGCTTGGGTTAGAGTCGTTCTGCAAAACCACCGGCGGCAAGGGGTTGCATGTCGTTACGCCTCTGACAGGCGGTAAAAGTGCGGTGGCATGGCCGGCGGCCAAGAATTTCGCGCATATCGTCTGCGCGCAGATGGCTCAAGACTCTCCCGCCCGGTACCTGGATACCATGTCGAAGAAAGATCGAGCGGGGCGCATATTCCTCGATTACTTGCGTAATGATCGGACCTCCACAGCGGTTGCGGTGCTTTCGCCGCGCGCACGGGCCGGTGCGCCCATTTCGATGCCCATTCGCTGGAAGGAGGTTAATGCCGGCCTCGATCCTGCGCGCTATACCGTGCGAACCGGGGCCGCTTGGCTCAAGAAGTCAACACCGTGGGAGCGGTACCCCGACTCAGCTCGCTCCTTAGCGAGCGCGATACGTAAAGTGACGACCTAAACCGACTGACTACGGGGGTTCAAATGCCAAGAGCTTTATGGAAGGGCGCTATTTCCTTCGGATTGATTTACGTGCCCGTGGAACTGCATACCGCGTCAAGAGACAACACATTGCCGCTGCATATGCTCGACAGCCGCGATTTTTCACCCGTCGGCTACAACCGGGTAAACAAGAAGACCGGTAAAGAGGTCGATTGGTCTCATATCGTCAAAGGATACGAGTACAAAAAAGGCGAATTTGTCGCCCTCGTCGACTCCGATTTCAAGCATGCCAACGTGAAGGCCTCTGAAACCATCGAAATCGACACGTTCTGCGACGTGTCGCAAATTCCGGCGATGTATTACGAGAAGCCCTATTATTTGGTGCCGGCAAAAGGCGGTGACAAGGTCTATACACTATTGCGTCAGGCGCTCCAATCGACTGAGAAGGTGGCGGTTGCGACGTTCGTGCTGCATCAGCGACAGCATCTATGTGCTATCGCCCCTAAAGACTCGTCCTTGATGTTATTGATTTTGCGCTTCGCCGACGAGGTCCTACCGGCCATCGAGCGATCCGCCGCAAAGATTAGTCCGGCGGAATTGGCCATGGCGAAGAAGCTGGTTCATAGCATGGAAGGAAAATTCACTGCGAGTAAGTTCAAGGATACCTACCGGGCGGATCTTAAACGTCGCGTTCAAGAGAAAATACGAAATAAGGAAACTCACTCCCTCAATGTCAAAGAGCCGACGAGCGATGCGCGCCCGAAAGCCCAGGTGATCGATCTCATGACGGCGCTGAAGGCGAGCCTGAGAAAATCGGGTGGCGTAAACGCGCCGAACGCGGCCCACAAATCGAGTAAAACGCGCAAGCGCGCGTAAGCGCGGGGTCGAAGGCAATCCCTTGCAGCGGAGCGCCGACGTCTAAAGTCCCGTCGTGGATCAACACGGCGGTTACTTGATGCGATCCTGGATCTTCGCGAGGCCAGCCAGCGCACAGGTCTCGTCCTTGTCGCCGCCCGGCGCGCCCGAGACGGCGAAGGCGCCGATCAGTTCGGCCCCCACCTTGATCGGCACCGCGCCGCGCCGGGCGGTATCGATCAGCGGATTGGCCTTCACTTCGGCCGCCAAGGCAGGATCGGTAGCCACCTTGGCTGCCACCTCACCGCTGGTTGTGCCGTATTTCAACACCGCTTGGACCTTGCTCATCGCGACGCGCTGAGTGATGGCGGCGGCACCATCGTTGGAGATCACCACGATCGGCACACCGGCCGAATCGGTAATCAATGCGGTGGTCTTGTAAGAGTTGTCCGCGCAGCTGGCGTTGGCGGCCACCGCCGCCTCGATCGCAAGTTCGGTGGAGATGCCGCGCGCGCGCGGCGGCCGCGGGAGCTTTTGTTCGTCGGGAGTGGGCGGAGGGGCGATGGTGGGCGCCGGATTGGTCTCAGCGAAAACTGGCGAGATCATCGGCAGCAAGGCGATGGTTATCAACATCTTTTTCATGACTGTCTCTCCGCGGCTCGTTGCCTCGCGGACTATAGTTAGCGGAAATCCGCCCGGGAAATTAGCTTGCCGGGCGTAAACCTCAGCCTCTCAACGTCGCGGGCGACCCGTTAGGCGATGAGTTGCTTGATCACTTCCCCGTACACCACGGTCGGCCGCTCCGAGCGCCCGTTGTTGAGGTACGTGACTTTGAGGTGATCCAGACCCAACAGATTGAGTACCGTGGCATGCAGATCGTAGGTGTCCACGCTCTTGCCGACGGCCTTCAGCCCGATCTCGTCGGTCTGTCCGAAGGTCGTGCCCGCGTTGCTGCCGCCACCCGCCAGCCACTGCGTATAGCCCCAGGGATTGTGATCCCGACCATTACCGCTCTCACCATAAGATGTCCGGCCGAACTCGGAGGTCCAGACCACGAGGGTGGTGTCCAGCAAGCCGCGGGACTTTAGATCCGCCAACAGACCGGCAATGGGTTTGTCGATCATGCGGGCGTTGGCGCTGTGGTTTTTTTCCAGCTCCTTATGGGCATCCCAGGAAATCTCCTCGCCGTCCACGTATACAGGACCGTTGACGATCTGCACGAAGCGAGTGCCACGTTCCACCAGCCGGCGCGCCTTGAGCAGCAGACTGCCGTAGCCTTGCACGTTCGGGTCGGCATCGTTGATACCGTAGAGGTTCTTGGTGGCATCGCTCTCCTGGCTAAAATCCACCGCCTCAGGGGCGGACGATTGCATTCGGTACGCTAACTCGTAGGAATTGCTACGAGCCTGCAACTCCGTGTCGTGGGGATAGCGGTCCGCATCATGCTGATTCAGGCGCTTGAGGAGGTCCAGGTTATCGCGCTGCTGCGCCGCGGTGTTGAGCTGCGGCCGATCCAAATCGACGATAGGCGACGCACCGGGACGGAACGGCGTCCCCTGGTAGACGGCCGGCAGAAAGCCGGAGCTCCAATTGACCGAACCGGCGCTAGGCTCCTTATCGCCGCCATACAACACGATATAGGGCGGGAGGTTGGGGTTGGCGGCGCCCAGCGCGTAGGTGATCCAGGCACCCAGAGTCGGCCGACCCGGGTTCAGGTCTCCAGTATTGAGCTTCAGGATGGAGATATCGTGGGTGGCACCGATGGTGACGCTGGACTTGATGAAGTTGATCTTGTCGGCGTGCGCCGAGAGATTCGGCAGAAGATCCGAGAACCACGCACCGCTTTGTCCATATTGTTTCCAGGTACGCTTATTGGACACGAACAGCTTGCCCACACCGCCCTGCGTACTCGTCTTGATACCCTGCAGAAAGGATGCCGGCACTTCCTGCCCGGCGAGCTTCACCAGCTCGGGCTTGTAGTCGTACAGGTCGAGCGTGCTCGGCGCGCCATTCTGATGTAACCAGATGACCGACGTTGCCTTGGGGGCGAAGTGGGGTTGCTTCGGAGCCAGTGGATCATTGACCAGATCGGAGGCTCGCGCCACCCGGATGCCGCCAGGCAGCAGTCCACTCAGCGCCAATCCACCGATTCCTAGACTGGCATTCACCAGTAGATCGCGCCGCGATGTCTTGAAGTTCACGATATATTTCTCCGGTTGTGTCGAGCGATGTCTATGTTGTTGATGTCAGAACTTGTAGGCGAACTCATTGGAGTTCACCAGCGTGTGGACCAGATCGACGAACGCGGCCTCACGAATCGGATTCGCGGGCTCGTTGACCTTGAAGCTGGTGGCGAGCAAACCGAGGGGCTGCGCAATTTCAAGCTTGCCTTTTCCGTCACCCTGCTCGATCACTTTTTGATGCTCTTGCAGAAACGCCTTGAGCGTGGATTGCTCGAAGCGGTCAGGCTCACGCGCGAATAGAATCTGATACAGGCGGTCGATCTGCTTTTCCGGCTTGTCACCGGCCTCACGGATCACGCGCCCAGCCAAGTCCTGCGACCACTGGAAGATCTGCTCGTCGTTGTACAAGGTTAGAGCCTGCAATGGAGTCGTGGTCACCTCGCGTTTGCTGTGCACCTGCTGCGACGAGGCCATGTCGAAGTTGGACAGCAGCGGATAGGCGATGCTGCGACGCGTGAAGACATAGAGGCTGCGTCGGTTCCAATCGTTGGGATCCTTGGACACCGTCCAGAGCGGCAACCCCGTGAAACCGTTATCGCCCTTACCTAGCCCCTTGGGCAGAGGCGGGAAGACGCTCAAACCGCCCACCGTGTCGTTGAGTTTGCCGGACGCCAGCAACAGCGAGTCACGGATCTCCTCGGCGTCCATGCGACGGCGCGGGTACACCGTCAGCAGCTTGTTTTCCGGATCGACCTTGTACGCATCCTCACGCGTATCGGACGATTCGCGATAAACGCTCGAGAGCATGATCTCCCGCTCCAGCTTTTTCACGCTCCAACCATTCTTGACGAAACTGTCGGCCAGATAGTCGAGCAATTCCGGGTTGCTAGGACGCTGCCCCGCTCGGCCGAAATCGCTGACGGTCGAGACGATGCCGGTGCCGAAGTACCAGCTCCATACGCGGTTGACGAAGACACGCGCCGTGAGCGGATTGGCGGGGCTGGCGATCCATTCGGCCAGCGCCGTGCGACGGCCGGAAGAGGTCGCCGTCGGCACGATGTGCGGCTTCACGCCCTGAGCGATCGCCGCCGGGAAATCCGGCTGCACCTCCTCCTCCGGGCGATCTTGGATACCACCGAATAATTTGTACGTCGGCGGTGAATCCGGATGGCCGAGCTCGCTGACCGCGGTGATCTTGTCGGAACCATAGCTCGGTTTGAGGTTGTCGTACTGCTTCAATTCCTTCTGAAGAGTCTTGAGCCTCTCATAACGCTCACCGTTCTCGGCGGTGTAGTTCGGATCGCCCTTGTTCTCTCCCACATACTGCAAGTAGGCGAAATAGTCGTTCTCCGAGGTGACATTGGCCAGGCGGTGATTGACCCAGCGATCCAGCGGCGTCCACTGATCCTCCGGCTTGAAGATCGCTACCTGGCTATCCTGCAGATATCGCTCCTTATGATACTTGTACGCCGCGTCCCGGATGGGATCGATGAGCGCCTTCTCCTGGTCGCGAATCTCCTTGGTCGCCGCCTGGTACTTGGCACGTGCTTCCTCGAAAGCGGTCTCCTCGGCACCCTTGTCGGCCGGGATGTCGTTGACCTCGTTGGTATTGGCGAAGAAGGCCTGCAGCTGGAAGTATTCCTTCTCGGATACTTTGTCGAACTTATGATCGTGGCAGCGCGCGCAGCCGACGGTTTGCGCGAGGAAGACTTGACCGGTGGTATCGACCATGTCGGTGGTAATCTGATATTTACGCTGCAACAGGTCGCGGGCGTTCGCGTTATCGGGATACTGCGTCAGAAAACCCGTGGCGATGAAATCCTCCTTGGTGGGCTGCGGGAGTTCGTCCCCGGCCAGCTGCTCCTTGATGAATCGATCGTAGGGCTTATCGCTGTTGAAGGCGTTGATCACGTAGTCGCGATAGCGCCAGGCGTTGGAGCGGGTCTGATCGTTCTGGAAACCCGCGCTATCCGCATAGCGCGCCAAGTCCAGCCAATGGCGCGCCTGGCGCTCACCGTAGTGCGGCGAGGCCAACAGACGATCGACGAGATGCTCGTAGGCGTCCTTGGAGCGATCATGCTCGAACTCGGCCACGGCTTCCGGCGTCGGAATGAGACCCCAGGCATCGAGCGTGGCTCGGCGGATGAATACGGCGCGGTCGGCTTCCGGCGAGGGCTTGAGTTTGCTGCCCTCGATCTTCGCCAGCACGAAGGCGTCGATCGGAGTGCGCACCCACTGGCTGTCTTTGACCGCCGGCACGGCCGGGGCGCTGACGGGCCGGTACGACCAGAGTTGCGACGAACGCGTCGGCGCCGTGGCGGTACTGTCGTCGCCCGCCGCGGCACCGAGCGCCAGCAGGACACCGAGGGTGAAAGCGATGGAGGCGTTGATTTTGTTCATTTGCTGCTGTTTCGTGGTCAAGTTGGCATTAAGGGTCGTTGAGGTACTGCTGCGCTACGATGAGTGACAGGAACCTCAGTGCAACGGCCGTGCCAGCCGCAGGATATCGGCGTTTTTTATCGCGTGAGAACACGCCATACGATGTGAAACCGCGCTGTGCGGCCACTCTTATGACACTCCGTGTCGAGGACGGCGGTGACCCAAAGACCGCGCAGTTATTTGCTTAGATGCGTTTGAATATGAGCCCCGGTGAAATACCACCTTCCGCGGTGCCTCCGCGGTGCTGCTTCATCACCAGCACCCCGGGCTAGGGTCTCGTCAATGCCGACGAGGCAGTATTTCCTCGAGGTGCCGGTGGCTCAGAGCGAGCTGAATGCAAGGCGTACATAGGCGCGAATGCTGGTACCTCGGCAACACGATTTTGAATGGTTGAATTGACGCGTGCTCCGTCCGCTAAACGTCCAGAAAAAACGGTCTAATTCACTATGCCGATGTCGGCATCCGTATCAGTGGTCGTCGATCACCTGTTCGATCACGTGCTGCAACGCCGTCAGCTGATAGGGTTTGCCAATCACGGGACTGCCCGCCAAGTAGTCCGGCAACACCGCGGAAATGTTGTAGCCCGTGCCAAAGACAAACGGGATGCCCCGCTCCTTGAGTACCATGGCCACATCCCACGACATGGTGCCGTCCAAATTGACGTCGAGCAGCGCGGCGTCGAAAATCGCTTCCCGCGCAAGTTGCAACGCATCCACCAATCGCGTCGCCGGACCGACCATTTCCCACCCCAATCGGTCGAACAGATCCTGGAGTAACGTCACCAGCAGAAAAGCATCCTCCACCACCAGGATTCGGTAAGACTTGCCCACACCGGCGGAAACCGTCTCGATCTCGGCGGCCTCCTCGGGCGGTTCAGCCACCTCGTGATCGGCGCGCCGCAGTACCGAGGACGCAGGCAAGTACACATCGCAAACGACGCCGGTCGAGCGATAGCGAAGAGTGGCCCGGCCGCCGGTTTCCATGGCTAACGCACGCTCGATCAAGGTGGTGCCGAAACCGAGGCGCGAGGGCAGCGTCACCAACGGGCCGCCTATCTCACTCCACGACAGATCGAGGCCGCCATCCTCGGTCAGCACCCAGCGCACCGCGACGCGGCCAAACGGTCGGCTGAACGCACCGAACTTTGCCGCGTTGGTCGCGAGTTCATGAATGGACAACGAGAGGGACAGCGCCGACTTGGGGGTCAGCATCACATCGGGTCCGTCCAGTTCGACTTTCATATGGTCGATGGTGTAAGCGTCGAGTTCCTCGCGCAACAGCCTGCCGATCGACACGCCCTCCCAGCGACTCTGCGACAGCAGGCTGTGCGACTTCGCCATCGATCTGATGCGCCCATCCAGCCCGTTCACGAATCCGGTCAGCGACTCCGCGCTGCGGCTGGTGCGTAACACGAGCGCCTGAATATTGGCGATGGTGTTCTTGACGCGGTGATCGAGTTCGAGCATGAGCAACGCATCGCGTTCGGCGGCCCGCTTACGCGCCTGAGCCGCGTCATTGATGCGCCGCAGGACCACGTGCAGCAGGGAGACGCGCAGATCGAAAGCGGCATCCAGATCGCCCGGCGTCCAAGGCAACGATCGTCCCCGAACGGTTTCCTTCCACACCTCGAACGAGTTGCGAGGATTGAGCCGATCACCGTCCACACCGCTGGTCGAACGCTTGGTCGGGTCACCCGCCCAATGCACCGTCGCGATGAGCTCCGGACGGAACCACATGATGAAATTGGACGGCTCCGGCGACACCGATATCACGAGCAGACCGGAAGCGACAGCGGTGAACGCGGCGGCCGGCGACCATGCCTCCTGGAGTCGATCGGTCGAGTAAATGCCCTGCGACTGATTCATGTGCGAGTCGAGCCACTGCATCAGCTCGACGATCTGACTCTCCTGCGGAGTGGTGCCCAGGGACGTCAGCTGGCCGTTGACGCAGACGGCGACACCGCCTTGCAGAGAACCGTCCGCCGCAAGGCTGCCGCCATGAATGTAATCGAGCAGATTCGGGGATTGTTGAGTGAGGCCGACCGCATAGTCGTCGGCGCTGGCCAGGTTGAGCATGAGATTCTGCAGCACCATCCGGCTGGCCAGCCGTGCTCCGAATTGCTCGCCCGTTTCGCGTGCCTCCAATTGCAGCGAGAACATGGAGCCGAACAATTCGCATACCGCACGCAGGTGGCGCGGCAAAAGGCGCGGCGAGTAATGATGGCACGCAATGAGACCCCAAAGCTTGCCGCCGCGGATGATCGAAATCGACATCGAGGCGTCGATGCCCATGTTACGCAGGTATTGCCGATGAATGGACGACACATCGCGCAAGATCGCCTGACTCATGTCGAGCGGCGCGCCCGTCCGCGGATTGAGCATCGGCAGCAACGGCGCCGGGTCGTAGTTCACTTGTGTGATCAGCCGCAGCCAACTCTTGATATAGAGTGCGCGTGCCTGTTTTGGAATGTCGGCCGCCGGATAGTGCAGGTCCAAGAAAGGCTGGAGACCCGCTTTCCGGCTCTCGGCGATGACCCATCCCGAATCATCTTGCATGAACCGATAGACGAGCACGCGGTCGTACTGCGCGACTTGGCGAACCCGCTCCGAGGCGAGTTGACACAGCGCCTGCAGCGAGCCCACGTCATCGAAGCCGGCGATCATCTCCTGCACCCCGGCCAGTGGATCGGCCGCAAACCGGTCTTCGATGTCAGCGGCTTCGAGTTCCAAAACCAGGGTACCGCCGCTGCGGTGCAGGCTCACATCGAGCGGAAAATCGGCTCTGATACGCAGCAGGGGATCGAGCAAATGGCGCGGCTTCTTGAGGTCCAAGCTCGCGGCCAACGAGCGCACTCGTTCGACCTGATCCGCTCGAAAAATCGTGCCGGCCGAGCGACCGAGCAGTTCCACCGCCGCTGCCCCCACCAAGCCTTTACAATCCCCGGCGCATTGCAGTATTTCGAAGCTTTCCGGGTCGAGCACCAGCATCGCGCCATGCGGCAGGATCGCACCGGGTATGTGGATCGGTTCCAGGTCGCAATGCGTCAGATCCGTATCGATAGGAGGGGCCGTGTTCATTGCGCCAACGTCCTCCAACCGTCCAGCCACTGCTCGAAAATGTCGAATGTAGTCACCGCGGCCTCCACGATTTCCTCGCGCACGGCCGGCGTGCCCTCCGCGGACGCCAGCCGCGCCAGCAGCGCGTTCCACGCCTCAGAGGTCTCGGCCCCGCGACCCAGAAAGAACCGGCGACCCCGCATGCCGAGGTACCCGAGCAGCGGCTCGAGGTGTCGAGCGAGGCGGCGGCCACCGAGCGTCGAGCCATCGACCACGTAGAGCGCCCCGAGCTGACGCGCCGGTGTCGCGAAGCGTGGCATCGCAGCGCATCGGGGAATGGTGGCGGGCGCGTAGCCGCCCGCGGTCACGTCGTCCAGGTCCTCGCGCAGCCAGGTGCTGCGGTCAACCGCAATGCCCGCCGCCGCCTCGAACGGCAGATAAAATCCATACAACCGCACGAGAAGAGCCCGGTAGTCGATGAGGTCAATGGTGCCGTTTTGGATTGCCGCGAAGCCTGCGTGGAGGTGCAGACGTTCATGGGCGGCGGACGTCGCCTCACGCAGGGTTTGGCGTAGGGGCATTGGCGTCGCCATCGAATCCCTCGAGTGCATGAATACTCATCCCCCGTATCCTCATCGGGTTTCTACGGTAAGATTATCACCGATGGGGGGCGTTAACGTACCCTTCGCGATGACTAAAGCACTCCGCGGATCACCGCTCTCTTATGTGCGTTAGCGTACAGAGCAGGGCCTCGAGCATCGCTATGCTGAAGGGTTGGCGCAACGGAGGCTTAAGGGCATGGTCAAAAACGCTGGCAAGTCCGTGATTCTCCATGACGCCGCCATCGCGGACGCGATTCTCACCAGTGCGAACCTTTCGGTAACGACTACCGACGAGCAAGCCACTCTGGCCAAAGCCGAGTTTCTCTCGCACATGACTCATGAGATCCGCACACAACTCAGTGCGATCCTAGGCTTTGCGCAACTCCTCGAGTCGGGTTCGCCGTCCCCCACGGACTCCCAACAGAGAAGCATCGATCGGATACTGCAAGCCGGCTGGAATCTTGAGAAGTTCATCGACGAAACCATCGCTCGCATCGAGTCGGGCAAGCTGAATTATGAATACCATGATGATCGATAAAGCCGCCATTCTGGGCGCCAGCATCCTGATAGTGGACGATCAGCAGTCCAATGTACGTCTGCTCGAACAATTGCTCATGGAAGCGGGTTACCACCACGTTTCCCATACCATGGACTCACACGAGGTCTGTGCGCTACATCGGAAAAATGCCTACGATCTGATTTTACTGGATCTGCAAATGCCCGGCATGGACGGATTCCAGGTGATGGCGGGCCTGAAAACGAACGCCGCGGAGAGCTACCTGCCGGTCATCGTGCTCACCGCGCAGCCCGGCCACAAGCTGCGCGCGCTGCAGAGCGGCGCCAAGGACTTCATCAGCAAGCCGTTCGATCTGATCGAAGTCAAGACTCGCATCTACAACATGCTCGAGGTGCGGCTGTTGTACAAGCAAGTCGAGAACTACAACAAGCTATTGGAGCAGACGGTGCAGGAGCGGACCGCGGAACTGCGCGAAAGCGAGGCCCGTTATCGCAGCCTGACGGAACTCGCCACGGATTGGTATTGGGAACAAGACGAGTCCGGAAACTTCACCAAGGTGGTCGGTCCGGTCTTGGAGATGCTGGGCATCCGGGTCAACGATCTGGCGGGCAACCGCGGCGAGTTGATGGATGGGTGGGATGAGACGGCGCGGGTAGAGCTGCAGACGAGGATAGCGGCACGACAGCCTTTTTTGGACTTCATCTTGACCCGAGTCAACACCAATGGTTCGCAGCAGCGATTCCAGGTCAGCGGCGAGCCCATTTTCAATCGATCCTGCGGCTACATCGGTTACCGGGGAATCGGCGTCGAACTCATTGTCAGAAAGGAGAGCCCTAGTACCGCGGCAAGGTGATTTTGACCGGTTGAATTGACGCTTGCTTGAGTCGCCAAACGGCTTCAGGAAAGGTCCGGGTGGGCGGACCAGCGGATCGGCTGAAATAGCGAGTGTCGGCAATCAAGGCATGCTCGGCATGGGGTTGTTCATGGGAGGTAACGCCACACAGAACTCCGCGGTCGTGAGACATGAATACAGCCGGATGCTGTCGGACGTCAGACTCCGAGAGTGAACTGAGGAGCCTGCCTGACTCATGATGCGTCTGCTGCGGTCGCCTCACGTCAGAATATTCCACACCGCCCGGCCATTTCTTCACCCCGATGACGCCCAAGCCACCCCCGACTAAACAACCGCAGCCCCGACATGGAATAGCGCGCGTGATGTCGAAGCTCGGCATGGGTTCACGCACGGAAGCCAGCCGTTGGGTGCGCGCGGGCCGGGTGTGCGTCAACGGGCGCAGCGTGCGAGACCCTGAGTTCCCGGTGCACCAGGGCACGGATGTGATCACGTTCGACGGCGAGCGGACCGTGGCGGCGACGCGGCGGGTCATCATGCTCAATAAGCCGCGCGGCCTCGTCACCACCGCCGCCGACGAGAAAGGCCGTGACACCGTCTACCGCTGTTTCGAAGGCGCCGGCCTTCCGTGGCTCGCACCGGTCGGGCGCCTGGACAAGGCCAGTGAGGGGTTGCTCTTGTTCACCAACGATCCCGTCTGGGCGGCCGGGGTAACCGATCCCGCCTCGTCGATCGCCAAAACCTATCATGTACAGATCGCTCGCTTGGCGGATGCGGCACTGTTGGCTCGCATCGAGCGCGGTGTGGCAATCGGTGGTGAGCACCTATCGGTATCCGCGGTCCGTCGCTTGCGCGCTGGCGCCAAGCATGCCTGGCTCGAAATGGTGCTCGCGGAGGGCCGCAACCGACACATACGCCGCTTGCTGTCTGCCCTCGACGTCTCGGTCCTGCGTCTGGTGCGCGTCGCGGTGGGCTCTCTGTCCCTGGGCGAGCTACCGAAGGGTCAATGGCGCGAATTGTCCGCGGACGAGATCGCCAACATCTGAAATACGACGCGTGTTCGCAGTTAGCCCGAGCCTCATTCGCTGCTCACCGATCGGCACCAGTACCTCGGCAACGTGATTTTGAATGCTTGAATTGACGCTTGTTTGAGTCGCAAAGCGGCTTGAGGACAGGACACTAGCGGGCAACAGCCTCAGCCACCGTTGGGCTCGTGCTGCCGACCGGACGCTCGACGGTACCATCGGGGTGGCGCGCAAATCGACCCACCTCCCGCGCATTGACCGGATCGCGCTGCGGCCACGGCCAGCCGCCAAACTGCGTCCGTCGATAATCCTCCAAGGTCTGCCGAATTTCCCCGGCCGTGTTCATCACGAACGGCCCCTGTTGCACGACCGGCTCACCGATCGGCCGCCCCTGCAGCATCAAGAACTCCGTAGGCGTATCGCCACTGATGAGCTCCAGATCGACGTCCGCGCGCACCTCGATGGCCGCATGGCGCGTGATCTCACGGCTACCCACGCTCACCGTGCTGCCCGCGAAGAAATACAGCGTGCGCCGGGTCGCCCCACCGGCCGCGCCCGGCAAGGTCAAGCGCGCACCGGCGCTCATGCCAATGGTCCAAATCGCGACCTCCGATTCCGGCTGCGCCGCCCATGAATCGGGCGGCGGCGCCACCGTCATCGAGGATGAGGAGGCCCACGACGCAGGCACCCCCGCCACACACGACACCACGGACCGCCGCCCCTCTGGATCGGTCCAATCGAAGCACGGAATCGCCTCGGCCCACAGCATTTTGAAATGCGGCAGCACCATCTTGTGCCGCGCCGGTAGGTTCAGCCAGATCTGAAACAGTTCACTGCGATTATCGCCCGTTCGATTCACGAGCGGCATCATTTCGGAGTGCAGTATCCCCTTCCCGGCGGTGAGCCACTGAACGTCGCCCGCACCGAAACGCGCCGTCGCGCCCAGCGAATCGAAGTGATCGATCAACCCCGCACGCATGACGGTCACCGTTTCGAAGCCACGGTGAGGATGCGCCGGAAAGCCCGGTACCCCCTCGCCGTGATACATGCTCCACCCATCCCGCGCGCTGAAATCGTTACCGAGTTCGCGACCCGTCAACGGCGCATCAGGCGCCATCCCCTCGTTGCCACGCGGATACGCATCCTCGTGATGCACGCAGAACAGGAACGGATCGGGTACCGCCCACGGAAAACCCAGCTCGCGAATCGCCACGATGACATCGCTGCTCGGCAACCGGGTCGCGACCGTAGTCGGCAAACCGGCGGCATCTATATTCGGTAATGTCATGGTCACTGCCCTCCGGCGGTGTACTGTCCTCGAGCACAGTGTGGTGACTACGCAACCCAACGACAAGGAGGCACAATAATGTTACCTGCTTTCCGAGTCAGCGATTCCCTACGACCTTTGCAGCTCGCAATCCTCTGCCGCAGTGTCCCCTCCAGCCTTAGAGTCGCAACCTCGCCACCATCTCACGAGGACACCACCATGGGTAACGACAAAGACAGCCTGCTGCACGGTCAGAATCTCAAGGGCGCCGACCAAGTGGATGCGGTCGATCATGTGGCGTATGCGAAGAAGCGCAATCCGGACACCGAACTGCACCTCGATGGCGAGAAGGATTCGCTATACGCCGACGGCCTCGACGTCGAGGACGAAACGCTGACCCCGGCGGACACCAAGGGGATGAGCAATCGCGGCTGAGGACCATGTCGAGCGTCAATCCACGGTCGACGGTCAGTATCGCCGGGCTGCCGCTGCACGCGCTGCTGGTGCCGATTCCGTTCGTCTGCTTCGTGGCGACGCTCGTCACGGACCTCGTCTACTGGCGAACCGCCGAGATGCTATGGGCGGACGCTTCTGCGTGGCTGCTGATCGTAGGGCTGCTCGTCTCGCTGCTTGCGGTCCCGGCGGGAATGATCGACTTCTTCGCCGAACCCCCTATACGTCGGTTGCCCGCCGCCTGGATTCACGGCATCGGCAATGTCACCGCGCTCGTCCTCTCGATCGTCAACGCGTTGATCCACACCCGTGACGCCTATACCTCGGTGGTCCCCGCGGGCTTGATCCTGTCAGCCGTGGTCGTCGTGATTCTACTGGTGACCGGTTGGCAAGGCGGGGCCCTGGTGTACCGCCACGGCGTGGGCGTGCGCGGCGTAGTGCCCCCCGGCGTCGGAGCACGCAACGTGGGGACAACACTCCTCAGCAAGCCCATCCTAGGTGAGCCCGGCGTAGGGGAACGCAGCGTAGACACGCGCGAAAAGCAGCAGCCATGAACGCTGCTCGTACCAAGGTTTCCGCGGCCATCGCGACGACGACCACCGCAGCAGCAGCAGCCGCACTATTCGTACTGACCGGTTGCGGGCCGGCGCCGCAGGACCCGAGCCGCCAGATCGGTGCCAATCCCGATCTTCCGCCGCAGCATCAATACCTGTTGCCACCGATGCATGTGGCCAAGGTCGTGGGCTGGAACGGCGCCACGCCCAGTGTCGCCGCGGGCCTCCGCGTACAGGCGTTTGCCACGGGACTTGCGAACCCACGCTCACTGTACGTTCTGCCGAATGGCGATGTGCTGGTGGTCGGGACCGGCGGCCCCCCCGCGCCGGTGCGACGACCCAAGGAACTCGTCATGAACTGGGTCGAGAAGATGGCCCACTCCCGCACCCCGCCCGGCCAACGCATCTTGCTGTTTCGCGACACGGACGGCGACGGCGTCCCGGACCAACACAGCGTGTTCATCGACCACCTCCACTCACCCTTTGGCGTGGTGCTGGTCGGTAACGATCTGTACGTCGCCAACACCGATGCGGTGGTCCGCTATCCCTACGTCACCGGTGAGACGCGGATTACCGAGCCCGGCGTCACGCTCTGCGAACTGCCGGGCGGCCCGATCGACCATCACTGGACCAAGAGTCTGACCGCCAGCCCGGATGGATCAATGCTGTATGCAGGCGTCGGCTCCAACAGCAACATCACCGAGAACGGCATTCAAGCCGAGGTCGGCCGTGCCTCGATCTGGCAGATCGACCGCGCGACCGGCGCACACCGCGAATACGCCACCGGACTGCGCAATCCTAACGGGCTGCAGTTCGAGCCGAACACCCATACCCTCTGGGCCGTCGTCAACGAGCGCGACGAGTTGGGCCCGGATCTCGTGCCCGATTATCTCACGCAGGTGCGCGATGGCGCCTTCTATGGCTGGCCCTACAGCTACTACGGTCAACATGTCGATCCACGCGTCCAGCCGCAGCGACCGGACTTGGTCGCCAAGGCCACGCTGCCCGACTACGCCCTGAGCTCGCACGTCGCGCCCCTGGGCCTCGTGTTTTATTCAGGCACCAATCTACCCGCACACTATCGCGGCGGCGCCTTCGTCGGCGAACACGGCAGCTGGGATCGCTCCGTGCTGAATGGTTACAAGGTGGTCTACATCCCCTTCGCCGACGGCCACCCGTCCGGGCCCGCGGAAGACGTGGTCACCGGCTTCCTCGTCGCTGGCGATCAGGCCCGCGGACGCCCGGTCGGTCTCGCCGTGGACGGCAACGGCGCGCTGTTGATCGCCGACGACACCGGCAACAGCGTCTGGCGGGTGTCCGCGTCGCCGTCCACCAGCGGCAATTAGCAGATCCGCACTCTGAAATTGTCCGTTTAACAGGGCCCGGATGGACAGGTCTCCCGACGGAACGGGCCAGTTCCCGCCGGGATATCCGCCCATCCAGGCCTTTGTCTTGGCCGTCTGGCGACTCACGCAAGCGTCAATTCAACCGTTCAAAAAGTTGGATTTTGCCCAGAATCGGTAATAGACCCCCAGCCGCGATCTCGCTATCATTGAGGCCAAGAGCACTCCTTATTGGCTGAGTCGCGTCGCGCCGGCCTGATAGACCTTCACTATCTAAATGACCCTGAACACCGTGCAATGGCTCTGCGCCATCGCGGGCGCACTGATGGTCGGTATCTCCAAGACCGGCATCAGCGGCCTGAGCATTCTGGCGGTTGCCCTGTTCGCGTACGTGTTTCCCAGCAGCAAGCAAGCCAGCGGACTGGTGCTGCCGCTGCTGATTTTTGCGGACGTGGTCGCGGTGCTCTCGTATCGCGCGCATGCGCAATGGCGCCACCTCTGGCGCGTGTTCCCGTGGACCGCTCTGGGGGTCGTCATCGGCTTCATGGCGCTGGGGCGAATCTCCGACCATGGAGCGCGCTGGCTCATCGGCGGCATCATCCTCGCCCTCACCGCCCTCTCCTACTGGCGCAGGTACCACAGCGCCGAGCGCGATGCCGATGCACCGCTGCACTGGTCCGCCGCGATAGGTGTCGGCATACTCGCCGGCTTCGTGACGCTGATCGCCAATGCGGCCGGGCCGCTGATGGCGGTGTATCTGCTCTCCATGCGCCTGCCGAAAATGCAGTACGTCGGCACCGCAGCGATGTTTTTCATGCTGCTCAATCTCTTCAAGGTGCCGTTCATGGCCGTACTCGGTCTCGTCACCCCAGCGAGCTTTGCGTTCAATCTGTATCTGCTGCCCGCGGTCCTCGCAGGCACCCTGATCGGCCGTTGGCTACTACAGCGGATCGATCAACGGCTGTTCGAGAATCTGGTGCTGTCGCTGTCCGCGATCGCCGGACTGCTATTATTTTGGTGACGGTCGACACTCTGGAGCGTTTAATGCTTCTCCGCCTCACCGGCCATGTGTCGACACTGTGGATCGTTTAGAGTTTCTCCGCTTCACCGGCCATGTATTGCGCAAACGCGTCCGCGTAGTCTTTGTCCCAGCGCGACAGCGGCGGACGATTCTGCGTAATGTCCTCCGCGGCCCAACGAATTCGCTTTCGATCCATCTCCGAGGTCACGTCATTATCGGGACAGATGATATAAAACTTTCCCGCCGCGATACCCTCGAGCATTTCGTCGATCACTTGGTCGGCGGTCCACGCCCCGGCCGGCTTCTCGGTGCGCCCGGTCATTCCCGTGAACGTGAATCCGGGCACCAGCAAGTGCGCGCTGACCCGGCAGTGCGCCAGGTTGCGAAGCTCATGTTGCAGACCCTCGGTTGCCACCTTCACTCCGGCTTTGGAGACGTTATAGGCGGTGTCCCCGGGAGGCGTGGTGATGCCCTGCTTCGAACCGGTATTGATGATGAGACCGGGTGCTCCCGACGCCGCCATCGACTGGGCGAAGGCATTGATCCCGTGGATGACGCCCCACAAGTTGGTATCCAGCACGCGTCGCCAGGATTCGATGTCCGCGAAGGCGCCACCACCGTGGCCGACACCCGCGTTATTCATCAGGACATCCACGGTGTTGAAGTGCTCATAGGCCTGCGCCTTCAGCGCCTGCACGGCCGCGAAGTCCGCGACATCCGTAGGAATACCCACGATGCGGCCGGCGCCCGGTATTTCCGCCACTTCCCGCGCCGCACGTTGCAGCGCCGCAGCGGACCGGTCGGCCAGAATCACGTTCATGCCAAAGCCCGCGAATCGCTTGGCGGCCGCGAGCCCTATGCCGCTGGCGGCACCGGTGATGACGGCCGAGCGGCCACGAGCAAGAGCGGGATGGATGGTCATATGGGAACCTCTACGCGATTCGATCTGAATCATTGACTCAAGGGTGGCACATCGCGACGCTCAACAGGTAGCTGAGCGTCGCGCTACATCGACTCGCCGCGGGAAAGCCAGCGTCGATTCGGCATCTGGACACTCCGATCCAGCAGAACGAGAATTAAACACGATGCCTTAAATGACGCCGCATGAATTTTTTTGAAATCGCTATAAAACATAGATGATCTCGACAATCATTCTGCAAAATTTATGTCGTCGTGTTGAGTTGCCGGCGGATTGAAGCCAAGAACGGCTCGGTGGCCACAAGTCCGCGTAACCCGATCACGCCTCCTTGCGTTTCTTCGCGCGCCCGAAATACGTATCGACGTCGGCATCTCCAGGCATCGCGAGCTCGCCCGCCTGCCAGCGCTTGCGCAGGTAACCGTAAGCGCGAATGATAGATGAAAACAAATGCGCGCCCGAACGCATCGGTTCAAAAGCCTGCGGATACTTGGCGGTCACCCATTGCGGCAAGGGTGCGACCACGGTCTCGTAATCCAACGTGCAGAACATCGGCAAGGAAAACCGCTCCTTGCCGAGATTCAGTACCCGATGGGACGTCGCCACGAAGGCACCATTGCTGAGCAGTTCCAGCATGTCGCCGATGTTGATGATGAACGTCCCCTCGACCGGCGGCACCTCCACCCATTGATCGCCGGCATTGAGCGCCTGCAATCCCGGCGAATCCGTATGCAGAATCGTGAACACCTCATAGTCGGTATGAGCGCTGATGCCCCAATTGGCCTGGTCCGCCGGAAAATCATTCTCGATGTAATGCGCCACCCGTAACACCGAGGGCGGCCGCGTGATCAACGCCTCGAAGTAATCGGGGGGCAGGAACAACGCCAGCGCGAAGGCTCGATACAAGCGCCGCGACAACTCGCGCAGCGCATCGAAATAGGCGCTCATGTCGCGCTTGAATCCATCCACCTCGGGCCAAAGGTTCTCGCCGAGCAAGGGCATTCCCGGCACGAAATCCGGATGATCCGGCGGCAGCTCGACGCCGATCTGAAAACACTCCTTATGGTCTCGATTCGCCGTGGTCGCTCCGAGGGTTTCGTAGAAACTCTCCTCGTACAGCGGCACGAATCCGCGATGGGCCCGCGATTTCGCGATGTGAACGGCCTGCTTCTGCGCCTCCGGCAGCGCAAAGAACCGTCTCGCCGCGGCGTAGGCGCGGTCGATCACCTGCTGGGCAATGCCATGATTCTGGATATAAAAAAACCCGACCCGGGAACACGCCAGACGGATCTCCTCCGCCACGGCCGCCACCGCCCGGGCGTCGGTACCGGACAGCGGCGACACGTCGATGACCGGGATGTCCGTGAACGATCCGCGCGGCGACCCGTCGCGATAAAGGTCGGTCTCAGTAAGCGCGTTCATCGAGGCCCATCCCATGTGAATATTCGCTGTGAGCATTCCCTAAGACAGCCAGCGGTAGCCCACCCTCGCCCGGGGCAATGGTCTTACCTCGAGCCGTTTGACGGACGCAGCACGCTGTACATGAACCGGTCGAAAACAGGTTGCCGAGGCACCAATAGTCCCAGCCTATCAGCACCCGCGTACCCAAAGAAATAAAGACGCGCTAAAGCCGGTCTAACCTTCTAAAGTCAGTCTAACCTTCTAAAGCCAGTCTAACCTTACGGTAACCCCATCCACTTCATCGAGGATTTTCGCTATGTCGGTCACTTCCAAGATGTGGGCTCCCAACGCGCTCGCCGCGCGGGGCCTCGATACTCTGCAACCACTGGTGGCACTGGTCGCACGCCTCTATGTCAGCTGGCAATTTCTCAAAGCAGGGCAGATCAAGCTCACGTCGTGGGACTCGACCCTGTATCTGTTCGAGAACGAATACCATACCCCCGTCTTGTCGCCACAGGTGGCGGCCGTCGCCGGTACCTTCGGCGAGTTATTCTTTCCCACCCTCCTGGTGCTGGGCCTGTTCGGTCGCTTGAGCGCCATCGGTCTGTTCTGCGTCAATCTGATGGCGGTGATCTCCTATCGCCAAGTGCTATTGGCGGAAGGGTCGGAAGCGGCGCTGGGTCAACACATTTTATGGGGCTCGATCCTGATCTTCCTGATCGCATTCGGACCGGGCAAGCTGTCGCTGGATCGTCTCCTCGGAAAGACGCAGTACTAGGCGCCTCGGCCAACCACTCTCCTCCCCCCTGCTCTAGCGCACTCTCCTCCGCAAACGGCGAGCCCGTAATGGTGAGGTGTTTGTCTTCCCCTTCGTCACGTTAAGTTACGGCTAGCTGTTCGTCTTCTCCAAGGTCACATTAATACGGCTAGGTGCTTGCCTTCGCCAACGTCGCATTACTTGGCGAACAGCTGACCCATGTCGGCGAACGCCTTGAACTCGAGCGCGTTGCCGGCCGGATCGAGAAAGAACATCGTCGACTGTTCCCCGACTTGGCCCTCGAAGCGGGTATGCGGTTCGATGATGAATTGCACCTCCGCTGCACGCAGTCGCCGCGCAAGTTCGTGCCATTGTTCGACCGTCAATACCACACCGAAATGCGGCACCGGCACGTGGTGCCCGTCCACCGCATTGCCGCCGGTCCTCGACCGGGTCCCGCCCGGTGCGCTCGGCTGACGATGCGCAACGATCTGGTGACCGAACAGATCGAAATCGATCCACTCGGCCGAGCTGCGCCCTTCCGGGCATCCCAAAACCGTGCCATAGAAACGCCGCGCGGCATCGAGATCGTCGACGGGAAAAGCGATGTGGAACGGCTGCGGCATCGTATACACGAGCTTATTTGAAGCCCGCCGCGAAGCCAAGTAAGCCCGGCCAATCGCTGTATCTGGCCCCGAACGACCGCGTCCGCTCCGGTAGGTCCACAAGGACTCGGTGACGCGGAGACTCAGGACGTCACGGTCGCCGTCACGGCGCAGCAGCGGCCCGCCGCTCAGGTAAATTGAGCAAGATCAATCCGCACAACGTGATGGCCACGCCACCATACGTAGGGATGCCGATGTCCTCCCCCGCCACGAGACCCCAAAACACGCCCCACACCGGCAACAGATAGGTGACCGCCACCACCTGAGTCGAGCTCACCTCGGCGAGCAACTTGTAATACAGAAGATAAGCGACGCCGCTGCCCATGAAGCCCAGCACCGCGATCGCTCCCATGGGCGCCACAGTCAGAAATTCCCGCGGGTGGGCCCCCGACAAGGTCAACGGCAACAGCAGCAGCGCGGATAGCGTCAGCTGCGTGGTCGCGAGACCGATCGGGTCGAGTCCGCGCAACTTTGCCTTGGCGAGCAGACTGGCGATGGCATAGCTCAACGCCGCCGCCCCGATCGCGAGGGTACCGAACAACATGCCATTGCCGCCGGCTGATTCGCGTGCCGACGAGGTGTGTGTCACGACGACCACGAGCACCCCCAGGAACGCGAGGACGACACCGACGCTGGTCAGCCATCGCGGCGCGGTTCGATTGACGCACACCGCCAGCAGCAAGGTCCAGATCGGTACGGTGGCATTCAGCACGGCAGCGGTATTGCTGGGCACCCACTGCTCACCCCAGGCGAACAGCGAAAACGGCACAGCGTTGTTCAACAAGGCGACCAACAGCAGCCAGTGCAACAGCCGCCGCCGCGGCAGGCTCTTGCCGCCGCTCAGCAGCACCACCCACAACAGAACTGCCCCCAGAGCACAGCGCAGCATGGCGATCCACAGCGGCGGATAGTCCACGACGGCAATGCGCATCATCAGAAACGAAACGCCCCATACCGCCGACAACAGCAAGATTTGCAGAATCGATTTGAGTTTCATCGAAGGCTACGAGCCCGCCTGACTCATGCATGTAACCGCGAGCGTGGCAAATTTCCCCGCAATCGCGGCGGAGCCGACGCGTTCAGCCACAAGCCGATCAGGAGGCGACAACCACGAACGCGAAGAAATCAGCCCGCTTCATTCCGCACTCTCAGGCGCAGCGCGGCGTTGACGTTACCGCTGGACCCGCTCGCTCAAGGCTTCCACTGGTTGAGAAAGGCGGTCAACGACGCGGAATCGAGATGGCGCATGTCCGCAAACTCCTTGTTCTGGGCGTAAACCACCTTGCCGCTGCCGTCCAAGACCGCCAACGCCGGCACCCCTTTGAGCGGCACGCCATAGCCGGCGGCGATATCCTTGTTGGCGTCCATACGCCCAATGTTGACATTCACACGCACGAAATACTTCGCGAGCAGATCGGCGTTCGGACTCTGGTGGAAATAGATGTTGAGCACCTGGCAGTCGGGGCACCAGTCGCCGCCGAAGTCCACGATCACCCGTTTACCGGTACTCTGCGCCTCGGTGAGGGCAGCCTTGATATCCGCCGCAGCGCTGTCGATGGGCGGGTAAATGTGCGCCTTCTGGATTCCGATCGAAGCGTCCTGCGCCCTCGCCGGCATCACGACCGCCGCGATACTCACCACCGCCAACACGATTACCGCCGCCCCCAATACCGACCTGATTTTCATGGCTATATCTCCTATCCACTCATGATACTGGCTTTCGAAGGGCGCTGCGACCGATTGCAGCACGACCAGGTCCCCTAACCGAGCCATGCCATCGTCAAAGCGGTCTTCACTCTCGCCGGCACCGCATCGATCGAGGACGCGATGCTCGATGGACCCTGGAATCGACCGGCCAACCCATGCCTCGCCCGCACACCGCATCGGCACCTGCGCTATGATTACTCCCGGCTGCTGGCTTGTATTTCCTATCCGCAATGACGAGACCCCACCCATCCATGCATGCCGTATTCCTGGACTTCGACCGAGCCTCCTGCACCGACCTCGACCTGTCGCCACTCACCGATTTGATGCCGGAACTGGTGCTGTATGACGGGACCCGACCTGATGAGTTGGTCGAACGCATCCGCGATGCCGAGATCATCCTGGTCGATCAATGTCCGCTGCCGCGGCACGCGCTGCTCGCCGCGCCGCGACTGCGACTGATAGCGCTTGCGGCAACCGGTTACAACCACATCGACCTCGCGACCGCGGCGGAGCTCGGTATCGCGGTATCCAACGTACGTGACTATTGCACCCCGGGCCTGATGCAGCACGTATGGAGCATGATCTTGAGTCTCACTCAGCATCTGCGCGAATACCGCGAACTCGCCATCGGCGGAGCGTGGACATCGGGGGTGCCGATCAATGTGCAGACGCATTCGATCCGGGAACTCGCCGGGCGCACGCTCGGCATCGTCGGGTGGGGAACCCTCGGGCGCGCCGTGGCGAAGACCGGCGAATGCTTCGGCATGAACGTCGTGGTGGCGAGCCGCAGCGGCGCCCCGCCCACCGAGGGCCGGCTCGCGCTCGAAGAGCTGCTGAAGGTGTCAGACGTGGTGTCCCTGCACTGTCCGCTCGACGACGCCACCCGCGGCATGCTCGGCGCGGCCGAACTCGCGCTGATGAAACCCGACGCCGTACTCATCAACACCGCGCGTGGCGGCCTGGTCGATAGCGCTGCGCTCGCCGCCGCACTGCGCGCGGGCCGCTTGGGCGCTGCCGGCATCGACGTGCTGCCCGAGGAGCCGCCGCTCGACGGCGATCCCCTACTCGACCCGACGATTCCGAATCTGCTGGTGACGCCGCACGTCGCCTGGGCGGCACGCGAGGCCCGCCAGCGGAGCCTCGATCAGCTGGCCGAGAACGTCAGCGATTTCCTCGACGGCGGCCGTCGCAACCGCATCGTCTGATGCCCAGCAGCCTGTCTAACTTATGGGCGCCGTCACGAGGGCGTGCCACGGCGAGCAGATTGTTGCGATCATTTCGCGAGCATGTTGGGCTCCATGTGAGTGAAATGATCGCAAAAAGATGCCGCTGTGGGACGGCCGCAGTAGGTGCATCATAAGTCAGACAGGCTGCTAGAGCATGACGCACGCAAACGTAGACCACGACTCCGCTGCTAGAGCATGACGCACGCAAACGTAGACCACGACTCCGGCGCAAGCGCCGACGCCAGCGCGTTGCGCCGCGAATTGGGCCTGCGCGATCTGGTTCCCATGCAGATCCTGCTGGTAATCGGCTTCAGCATGCTCGGGGTGGCGGGCCATCAGGGCGGCGCGCATCTCACCTACTGGCTGCTCGGCATCGTCCTGTTCTTCCTGCCCGTGGCGGCGGTCATCGCCTATTGCGTGCGGATCTGGCCGCTGGAGGGTGGCGTCTACCAGTGGGTCAAACACGCACTCGGGCCCTTCCCCGGCTTCTTGGGGGCCTGGAACTTCGGGGCGTACATCCTCTTCAGTGCCGCGACCGCCGGTATCATCACCGCCACTAGCCTGAGCTACGCGTTCGGACCGCGGGGTGCGTGGATGGCCGATAGCAACGGCTTCATTGCCGCGCTCAACGTGATGATCTTCGGTGTCATCCTCGCGATCAACATTCGCGGCCTCAAACTCGGGCGCTGGCTGTCGCACCTGGGCACCGCCGCGGCGCTCGTGGTGGTACTGCTGCTGACGGTGGTCCTGGTGCTACATCCGGGCGGCGGACCGGCGCCTGCCGCCGCGGCCGCCCGCTTTTCCCTGACAATGCCGGTCATCACGTTGACGAGCCTCAATCTGTTCAGCAAGTTGGCCTTCGGCGGTCTGTGCGGCCTGGAACAGGTGGCCGTATTCGCCGGTGAAACGCGCAGCGCCGCCCGCTCCATCCTGCGCTCCGCCTGGATCGCGGCGCCTCTCATCGGCTTGATCTATATCGTTTGCACCGCGTCGCTGCTCACGTACACCACGCCGGATGCCATCGATCTGGTGAACCCTGTGGCCCAAGTGCTCGACAAGGCGTTCGCGGGCGACTCCGCGACGCACGCCCTCGACTGGTCCCTGATCCTCGGCCGCGGCGTGATTTTCGCTCTGAGCTTTTCATTTCTCGCGCAGATCACGATCTACATCGCCGAGCTGGGGCGATTACCCATGGTGGCCGCCTGGGATCATCTGATTCCCGCCTGGTTCACACAGCTGCACCCCCGCTACCGGACCCCGACCCGTTCGCTCACGGTCATCGGCCTGCTCGCCGTGCTGTTCAGCATCGCCGCATCCTCCGGCGCCGGCACTCAAGAAGCCTTTCAAATCATCGCCACCACCGCCTATCTCTGCTACGGCATGAACTACCTGCTGATGTTCGCGGTGCCCTTGGTGGCGGGGACTCGCTTCAGTCTGCGTCCCGACCTCAAGCCCGGAGCGCTATTACGGATCGCCTGCGTCTGTGGCGCGGGCGTGACGGGATTGTCGATGGTCTTCCAAGTCCTGCCCATCGTGGACGTGGTCAACCCCTGGGTCTTCGCACTCAAAGTCGCCGGGGCGGCACTCGCGGTCAACTTATGCGGTGCGGCGGTGTACTGGCGCGGTACACGACGTTCATCTCCACGGGTGGATCGGCCGTCCCTGGCCGACCCTGAGCATCAGAATTTATAGCTGAACTTGACGCCCAACGTGCGCGGCCGGTTGATGGTCTCCGCCTTCACAAACTGGCCGTAGTTGGTGAATAGGTCGGCGGCCGTGTTGGTGAGGTTCTGCCCGTAGAAGGTCGCCAGCCATGCGTCCTTCGCCACGCCGACCGAGGCATCGTAGGTCGAGAAGCCGGCCTGGTCGTAGGCAATCGAATTGCCCTGTAAGTCCAGCGTCAGGCGATCGGTGCTAGCGTAGGAGTGCGCCTGGTGAGTGGCACCCACCTGCCAGAACGCCTTGTAGTCGCCGACATTGAAGTCGTACCGCGCGCGCAGATTGCCTTGAAACGGCGGCGACTGTGCGAGCGGACTACCCGTCGCACCATACGGATTGGCGATGGTCAGAGGTGCGCCGTCCTTCTGAGTCAGCGTCGGCTCGTTGACCAGCCGACTGGTGTTCCAGGCGGCGGACGCCGTCAAGGTGAGTTCGTGCGTCACCCGTCCGATCACCGAGGTCTCGAGGCCGTGGACGCGATAGTCCGGGCCGTTGGTGGTAAACGTCAGATTGCCGGTGACGCCGGGATCGAAAATCGAGATCTGGGCGTTTTTCCAATCCTCGATGTAGTAGGCACCATTGAACTCGAGCCGGTGATCGAACCACTCCGTCTTCCACCCAATCTCGTTGTTGATGAGGGTATCGGGTTTATAATTCAGCGGCGGCGTAAAGATACCGTACAGCGGAGTACCCGGCGCAATGTACGCCGAGGATCGATTGAAGCCGCCGGGTCGGTATCCCTGCGAATAGGTGTAATAGAGCAACGCATCACTGGTGGCGTGCCAGCTCAAATTCACGCGACTCTTGAAACCGGAATCTTTCGAGTTGAGCGCCTTGGCGGTCAGATTGGTTTCGTTCGATACGTTGATACACGGATCCGGAACCGGGTTCGTGCTGTAGACCCCATTCGGACGACAGCCAAAACTACCCACGGTGGCACCCCCCTCGTAGTTGTCGAATTGGTAGTACCGGGATCCGACCGTGAGCGTCAGTGTTTTCGGCAGGATGTCGAAATCCAAGGAACCGAAGGCGGCCTTTTGCCGATACCCGCGGATGATGTCGTCGAAGAACGAGGTGTTCGCGCTACGCACATTGGGGTCGTTGACTACGGCGCCGGTTGGGGGCGCGATCGGATTGAAGCCCGCCTGCGGCGAGGTGTATTCCCACTCGGTGTCGTCTTGGACGGTGTACTCCTCCCAGAAAAGGCCACCGATGCCGCGCAACCGCCAGTCGTCGGGAGTGCTCGCCCGCAGTTCGTGGCTCTGATGCGTGACCCGCTCCGATTCGTGCCAGGTTGCGCTGGGCGAGAAGCACTGTGGCGCGGCGCCGACGGCGGAGGTACCACCGCCGCTGCATTGATAATACTCGGCATAGACACCGCGCGAGTAATTGGTGTAATCCTGCACCTGCTCCACTTTGCGGACCAGATACGCGCCTGCATAAATGAGTTTCAGCGGGCCGACCGCTCCATTGACGGTCAGCGCGGTGTTCTCGAATTTATCCTTGTCATAGGCCGGGTTGTACAACTGCACCGACAGCGGGGGCAGCGGCTGTAACGCCGAATTATCCGGGGTCACATAGAATACGCCCTTGGCGTCCATGTTCTGGTAGGACTGGACCAGCAGCGCATTCCAATCCTCGTTGAACTTGTACAACGCGGAGGCCCGGATACCTTGGTAGGTCACCGGGTTGATGGCGTTGCCCACGTTCGCACTGTTATTGATGGACGGGCTGTTGGGCGGCACGACACCGCCGAAATAATCGACGATTCCCCGGTCGGTGCCGGAGCGGGTGAACGTACCGGGGACGTTGTTGATGTAACCGCCACGCGAGTCGTTGTAGATCACCGCGCGCACGGCCAGCGTGTCGGCGATCAACGGAATATTGATGGTGGCATCGACGTTGCTGCTCGGATCGCCGTGGGCGGTGGTCGCGTAGCCCGCATCGACATTACCCTCGGTGACGTCGAGTTTCGGCTTGTTGGTGATATAGCGCACCACGCCGGCCTGGGCTCCCGCACCGAACAGCGTGCCCTGCGGCCCTTCGAGCACCTCGATGCGCTCGAGGTCCGCCGCATACACGTCCAAATTGCGTCCCGGCAATTGGCCGGCCTGTTCGTCGAGATACACCGCCACATTCGGGAAGCTACCCACGGCGCCGGCGCCCTGATTGCTGCCGTCGGTGGTGCCAAGTCCACGCATGTAGATGTTGCCCTGGCCCGGACCATTGGTCGCGGAGGTCACGTTGGGCAGATACTTGACGAAATCATCGAAGGTCGTCACGTTCAATTGAACCAGGGTATCGGCGGTGAGCGCCTGGATGGTGATGGGCACGTCCTGCATGTTCTCGGTACGCCGCTGCGCCGTCACCGTGATTTCCTGGATATCGTTGCCGCTACTGCCGCTATCCGCGGGCGTTGCCGCGTGGCCTGTGATCGCCTGACCGCTCAATATCGCAGCGATCGCGCAAGACAACTTTCGATTCCATCCCATGCTTTAATCCACCCGATTGTTGTTGAACGACGAGCAAATAGCGTACCTGCATCGCAATAATTATTCCGAAAAAGATATGCCCCGAAATGGAACGCAATGAACGCCCACACGCCTTAAAATAGTGCCGCACGGCGGGCTGCACGAGAAAGTCGAGCACCGTGGTCGGGTTTAGATCAGCTCAGGTTTAGATCAACGTTATCGGTCTGAGCGGGCTCATCCAGTCCCTAACGGCGGCGACCTACGTGTTGGAAGTTACCCGTGGCCGCCGCCCCTGCGTATGGATGCGCTGACGGTGGGCGACGGAGGCTTATCATCCGTCGCTAGCGAATAATCCCTAATCTCTTAGAGGCCTTACGTTATGCAACTCAAACGCGTTGGATCGCAACCCTCGATGAAAGGTCCGGCTGACTGGTTCACGGGCACCGTCCGGATCGACCCGTTGAATGTCGCCACGGCGCCGGCTCGCCATTCTTGCGCGAGCGTCACCTTCGAGCCCGGCGCTCGATCCGCATGGCACACACACCCCTTGGGCCAAACACTGATCGTGACCGCGGGCTGCGGTTGGACCCAGTGCGAGGGCGAAGAGATCGTCGAGATTCGCGCCGGAGACGTCATCTGGTGTCCCCCGGGCCACAAGCACTGGCACGGCGCCACCCCTAGCACCGCAATGACACACATCGCAGTCCAAGAGTCGCTCGATGGGAAAAACGTCGAGTGGCTGGAGAAAGTGACCGACGAAGAGTATCTCCGGGGTGTCCAGCAGTCAGGTTGAGAGTGCCTACCGAACGCGGGTGAACACCGTGCTCTTTTTGTGCACATCACTCGGTGCGATGACATCGCACCATCCGAATCGCTCGGTACAATCCTGAACTTCCAAAGACGTGCCGAGCCCCAACCGCGCCACCAACGGGTAGTCGCGCGGTACCGGCTCGTAGGTTCACCCACTGGGTACTTCGAGCCTCTTGTGCCACGGCCATCACCGGTACGGCGGCGGCCATGGCACACAGTAACAGGATCGATTTCATATCGGACTCCTCGGACGCGGTGACGACCCTACCGATGCGGATTCCGACGGACTGCAGCCCCACGGTTCCAGAAGAGAATCAGATTGGATTGGAACGCTTAAATCGTCTGTACGATGACGTACGCTTTCACGGTGATTTGGCCGCGATATCCCCGCATTGATAATGCGGGCCATCGCTCCATCAAACAACGCCGCCGCACGCTAGACGCCCAGAGTAAGGGTCCGGGGCAGTTAAAAGTAGGTGACCGTCAGCAGCGGCGCGAAGGAGCCGCGGTCGACTCCGGTTGTATCGTTGATCTCGATCAGCCCGGGAATCGCGGGCCCCAGATCTTCGAGTATGCGCAATTGGAAGTCCACCAGCCCCAACTCCTGCGCTTGCAGCAGCAGAGACGTGACGTCGATGGATACGTTGGTACCGACATCAGAGTGAATGAACGCCGGGTTGACTCTAACGTAGGCCAGAGGCGGCTGTAAGCTCCTGTCGAAATCGGTCTCAATCAACGTCGGCGGTTGATAATTGACCAACTCGATCAAAATCGGCAATGTCGTGCCGCCAGGCTGCAAGCTGTTGATGTAGATGTCGAGAAAAGCGGAATCGATATTCGCGACGGCCGGCACGCCTCCCGCCCCACCCAATGGGAAATCGAGAAAGGTTCTGAACTCGGTGAGTGTTGCCGGATCGATTCCCGCAAACACACTTTGTACGGTTGGCGACATCCCCTGCGTCACCGTGAAGGTTGTGAGCGACGTCTGTTGGATGTCGCCATCAAAGCCCGGGTTGCTCTCTATTTGAACGGTAAACAACGGCAGGGGGCCGTCGGCCGAGTCGCCACCACCGCACGATGCCAGGCCGAATGCGGCAATGACGAGGAAATACGCGGACATTTTGCGATTGTTTGGCATGGCAAGCTTTGAGGATGATCTCATTCAGGAGAGCCTTCGCAAGCGTTGAAAACACTCAACCTTCCGACACCCATCAAGATCTATCCTGGTCGGGGCCGCGCGCCGCCCGATCCGGAACGTATCTGTGAACGCCCTGCGTCGGACCCGGAATTCGTTCGATCGTCATTCGAAGTGACCGCGAGCAGCGTGTGACGCGAGCGCAACCGGCTGCGCAGTTTGATCCGCCACAAGGCTGACGTGGCTCGGCGCAGCGCTCCATCGAGCGCCTCGCTCCAGTCAGCGGCACGAGCCGTGGCCACCACCGTACTGGTGTCGCCTACTGTAAGTTCCACTCGGCATTGCTGATTGGATACACCGCCCGATCTGAACACCTGCGTGAATTTCACCTTGGCCTGCGATACAGCGTAGGACAATCGCCGAGTAGCGGTTCGTGCTCGCCGCAGCACCACGTCCCGGAATTGCTCGCCGACGACATGATCGGATTCGAAGTAAAAATCCATGGGATCGCTCCAGTGGTTGATGACGACCCTGAGCCTACCCAGCAAATTGTTCGGAAAATAGAGCAAAATACCCGACTGTTACTTCCGTAAAACGTGAACGTCGCACCAACCTTTCCGCGCTCAAGCGTGCCGTTTTGCCAAAATCTTTTTCACCAGCGGATGAATGATTTTCTTCTCGGTGGCCACCGCGAAGAAATTCTCTTCGACGCCGTCGCAATCCCCCAACCGCTTCACGTCGTATTTCGAGGTCAGATCGTCGTGCAAGAACTCGGCCGCGGGAAAGACGCCCATCCCGCTGGCACCGAAAGTACGCAGCAAGGTGCTATCCTCGAATTCACCAACGACCTTGGGCTGCACACCGTGACGTTCCAGCCACTGGTCCAGCCGACCTCGCACAGCGGCATGGCGGGTCGGCAATAACACCGGCACCTTCGCGAGGGACTGCGGAAAATGACGGCGAGCGGTCGCAAACAAGGCCGGCGCCGCATACCAGGCGAAAGGCGAGGACCCCATCGCGTGACTGTAAATCTTCAAACTGGCATTGGGCGGCGCGGCGCGATCCGCCAACACGACGTCCAATCGATGTAAAGCGAGGTCGGCCAGCAAGTCCTCGAACTCATCGACATCGCACCGCAAGCGTAGATTGACTATGCGCATAACCGGCTCCAAGAGATACCGCACAGCCTGTTTTGGCAGCGCATCGGAGATGCCCACGGTCAGACGCACCGTCGGCACGCTCGAGGCATCCCGCACGACCGTCGGCAATTGGTCCCCCAGCTCAAATATTTGATCGGCTTGCCGTACCGCCGCCAGTCCCGCCCCAGTCAGCGCCACCCCTCGCCCGGCGGGCTTGAGCAACACGCACCCCAAGGCGCTTTCGAGTTCCCGCACCTGGGTACTCACGGTCTGAACGGCGATCCCGAGACGCACCGCCGCACGCGAAATGCCGCCTTCTTTGGCTACCACCCAGAAATAATACAGATGCCGGTAATTGAAGCTAAGGCTCATTATCAATATTTACGGAAGTGTAGTTCATGCATTGTCTGCTTTTACGGGGCGCCCGTGTCAATTATCGTCTCGTGGGTAATTTCACCGCGTCATGAACGCGCCCTGTGGCGATCAGCCCGCCAATTCGAATGCCTGAGAGTCGAAGACGATGAAACGTATCCTGCTGTTCCTGGCCACGAACCTCGCGGTGCTAGTGTTTTTATCGATCGTCGCGCGCCTGCTCGGCATCGATGCTTACATCACCGCGCGCGGCGGCAACTGGACCAGTTTGCTGGCACTCGCCGCACTGTTCGGTTTTGGCGGCGCGCTTGTCTCGCTGCTGATCTCCAAGGAGAATCGATGATGTCGATCCACGCTGTGGTGGGGCATTGACTGCTGCGGCAGCTTTTCGACTGCACGTAGAACGTTTTTGCAATCCGCACCTTAGACTCACCCTGATGCGAAATATGCTATGGTCCCCAGCGTATGGTGCTGCGATTTAAGCCGCTTCGATGGCACCGTCACGGCACGCCGGGAAGGCTATGTTCTTGGGTAGTCCGTTCCTCGGCGAATGCCGATCCGTTAATCCGGGGCTGCGGGGAACTCGGGCGGAGCGAGCGTGTTCTATCAGCGCACTCCGTTCCCGGGCGCTACAGTCTCGACGGCCGATGAGCTATTCAAGGATGCGTATGTTGGTGTCGGCTCCTACGTTCACGGCAATGGTTGGCCTTGCCGCCCTGTGCGTGGGCTGCGCCGGACGGAGCGACGTCAGGCCCACGGCTGAGTTGCCAGCGGCGGTGACCCGGGCGCCACCACCTCCCGCGACGCCGGGTGCCGCAGCGGCGCCCTCGGCCTCCCAACCCGTAGTCGCGACTCAAGCGGCCGCATCCGCGTCGACAGCGGCCCCAACGCCGGTGCAGAAGCCGGTAGAGCCCTCTTCCATTGCAAGAGCGCCGCGCTCCAGCGATGCGACGCCCCCTGCCTCGCCGCGCACTACAACAACCGCCAAACCCGGCAACTCCGCCTCAGGCAAGCCCATGATTGCCCCGAACTCGCCCGGCAAATCCACAGTGCCGGACACTACAGTCCAGCCGCTGAATCTGGCGGCGCTCACCCTGCGTCTTCGCAACACGTCGGCACTCGGCGTGTTCACCAAGCTATCATTGAAGAACGAGGTCGATGACCTGCTCGATGAGTTCCGCGCCTATCATCGGCATGAATCCACCATGCCGCTACCCGAACTGCGGCGGCGGTACGATTCGCTTCTGCTCGACGTGCTGACACGGATACAGTCCAACGATCCGCCGCTGGCGGCCGATATTGCCTCCTCGCGCGAGGCCATCTGGGCTGTTCTGAGCGACCCCAAAAAGTTTGCCACCATTTAAGTCAACGAGAGACAACGCCATGGGCCTACGTATACCGAAGAACGTCCTGCCAACGGCCATTGCCATGACTTTGGCCATCCCCGCCATGGGCGCCAACAGGGTGTCGATAGGCGATGATCTGAAGGCGACCGTCGTCTTGCACGGTTTTGCCTGCGACGAAGTCACGAGCAAGAAACGCAATGGCGACAGCGACTATCTCGTCAGCTGCAAAGACGGCAACCGCTATCACGTGTTCATCGATTCCGGCGGCCGAGTCGCGGTCGAAAAACAATGAACATCATCGCAGCGGTGGTCGAGGCGCACCGCCTGATCGACACCGCACCTCGAATATCATCCGCATGCCCGCACGGAGGAACGACGTGATCGATAAGCTGAATACCTTGGCTGAAGGATGCGAGCGCTTCGCAGTGGCGGCGCTGATCGTGCTGTTGATCATGACCATTCTCTGCGGCACCGGATTGGTCGCCTGGTCGCTCGTCGAGGACTTCCTGCACATGGAGGCCATCACCGCCGAGCCAAAAGTCCTGTTCGACACCTTTGGGCTGTTCGTCGCGGTGCTCGTCGGCATCGAATTGCTGCGCATCCTGCGGCACCTGTTGCAGGCGCACGAGGTCAACACCACCCTCGTCGTTCAGACGGCCCTGATCGCCTTGTGCAACAAGGTCATCACGTTGAACCTATCAGAGGCGAAGTGGACCACGACCCTGGGTGTGACCGGGCTCATCCTATCCCTGACGGCGGCGACCTACGTGCTGGAGGGTGCACGTAGCCGCGCAGCTCGGCGTTAAGCGAGCGGTCGACCTCGGCACGATGATTTTAACCGTTTCACATGGCCCAGATGGACAGGGTATCCCGGCGGAAACGGAGCAGTTTCGGCCGGGATACCCCGCCCACCCAGGCCTTTCCTCAAGCCGTTTGGCGAATCAAGCAAGAGTCAATTCAACCGATCGGATTCACTGTGTCGAGATATTAAACACGATGCCTTAAATGACGCCGCATGAATTTTTTGAAATCGCTATAAAACTATAGGTAATCTCGACAATCATTCTGCAAAATTTATGTCGTCATGTTTAGTCGCGAGGTGACTGCGGCGCGACCGCCAACTCCGCTGCCAACCATTGTCGAAATGCGGCGACCGGTCTCGTCGACTCTCGCCCCGGGCGCCACACCAGCCAATAAGCGTCGCCGAGCGGCACACGCAGCGGATGCGGAACGATTAGCTGACCGGTCGCCAATTCCGCCTCGATGAAGCGCGGATCGACCACCACGATCCCCATTCGCGCAATCGCTGCCTGTATGGCAAGAGCCCGCGTCTCGAATACCGGCCCCTTGGTGAGCTTGAAGTTCTGGATTCCAGCCGCCTTGAACCAATGATCCCAATCACGAGGCCGCGCGCGCGACTGCAGCAGCCGGGCGCGGACCAAGTCCTTGGGCGAGCGCACGCGCCCCGGCGTCAGCAGGTACGGACTGCAGGCCACGACCAACTCCTCTCGATAGAGCTCATCGGTCATCACATTCGGCCAATCGCCACGGCCAAGACGGATGGCGCAGTCAAAAGTCTCCGAAGTAAGATCCACGATCCGTGTGGACGTCGACAAAAATAGCTCGATATCCGCATTAACGACCTGAAAACGATTCAGTCGCGGAATGAGCCAGTGCACCGCGAAGCTCGACAAAAGGCTGATCCGTAGTTCAGTGCCACGTCGAATGAATCCGCCCAGTGCGTCATCGATGGCCGCGAGCGCCGGCCCTACGGCACCCGCCAGGCGCTCCCCCTCGGGCGTGAGCACCAATCCCCGTCCCTGTCGCGTAAAGAGCCGCGTACCGAGCCGAGTCTCCAGCTGGCGCAGAAGATGCGAGACCGCTGAGGCGGTCACGGTCAATTCGTCGGACGCCGCGACGACCGAACCCGCGCGCACCACTGCGCTGAACGCCTGAAGAGCCCGCAAGGGCGCCGTCGCGGTCTGTTGGGTCAATGAGCATTCTCACTCTATTGCTGAGTAAATCTCAGTATAAAGGACTCGTCCCACCGATACGATGGATTCGGCTCAAATGTAACGGGAGAGAGCGATGGATCAACAGGAATTGACGGTCACGCAGTTCGGCTCGAATGCCGCGTATTACCTAGCCAGCGAGGTGCATGCCCAAGGCGCCGATCTCGCACAGATTGTTGCGATCGCGCAGCGCAACCCATCCATGCAGGCGCTCGATCTTGGCTGCGGCGCAGGCCACGTGGCCTACGCGCTCGCGCGCGGTGGCGCACGTCGAGTGGTTGCCTACGATCCTTCCGCGGAGATGTTGAGCATTGTCGCGAAGGAAGCGTTAACACGCGGCCATGACACGATTCAGACCCAGGTCGGCGCGGCGGAATCTCTGCCCTTTGAGGGCGGCTCTTTCGATCTCGTCGTAACCCGCTACTCTGCGCACCATTGGGCGAACGTGCCACGGGCGCTCGCGGAATGTGCACGCGTCACCACCCCCGGTGGACGACTGATCGTTATCGACGTCGTTGCACCGGAAGTACCCCTTCTCGACACGTCCCTGCAAGTGATCGAGTTTCTGCGCGACGCCTCGCATGTCCGCAACTATCGAATTTCCGAGTGGCGTGACATGCAGAGGGCTGCCGGCTTCGCTGAATGCTCAGTGAGCAGTTGGAAGACGCCCATCGACTTTCCCACGTGGATCGCCAGGATCGGCACTCCGCCCGAACGGGTCGCCGCCTTGCGGACCGTGTTTCCCGCATTGCCACGCGAGGCCATCGATTACTTCAACGTATCCGATGGCTTCTCCTTCGAGTTCGACACCGCCTGGATTGAAGCGGCGAAGGGTACGCCTCCGTGAGTCTTCAGTTGGCTCATAGTCCCCCCACCTTCTTGCCCACACCGTCGCGAATCAACCCCGCCAGCAACACGTCCACCAGCGTACCGCCCTGGCCGGTTGCGCCGGCGACGATGTCCGGCACCAACTTGGTACCTGACTTCGCGAGCGAATCGGCAACCTGCACCACTGCATAGTTGCCGGCTTCCATCGAATCGATTTTCAGCCGAATGACTTCCGCCTCAGCGGCGCCCACCGCGCGGGTCTTGGCGGCCTGCGCCTCGCCCACGGCGCGCAGTACATTCGCATCCGCCTCGGCATTGATCTTCTTTGCCTCGCCGTCGCCCTGCGCCGACTTGACCGTGGCTCTTGCGTTGAACTCCGCGATCGCGACCTGACGCTCGGCATCCACCACCTTGGCCTGCGTGGCCGCGAGAGCGGTGGCCTGTTCCAATTCCTGACGGACGGTCTGCGCTTGGCGTTGCGTCTCGTACGTGACTCGCTCTTGCTCTGCGATTTTCCGGTCGGTGAGTGTCTTCATGAGCTGCTCGGGCGGCACGATATCGCCGATCAGCGTATCCACCGCGCCGACGTTGTACTCGGCCAGAGCCGCGGCGATCGCCTCACGCGCCTCGGTCTGGCGAGTCGAACGGTTGTTGAGGAAATCGATGATGTCGGAACCTTGAGCGGCATTCCTGAAGTAATTGCCGATGGTCGGCTCGAGCACCTGGGTCACCAGCGCGGACATGCCGCCGAAGCGGGCGATCACCTTCGGCGCATCGTTCCTCGGGATATGAATGATTTGCGAGACGTCCAAGTTGAACTTGAATCCGTCGGCCGAACGCACCGAGATGGTCGACAGATTCGCATCCAGCTTGTGCGCTTCGGTCTTGCCCGTGGCCCAGTTGAGCACCACGTTGGCGGTGGGCACGCAGCTCACCTTGTGCGTGTAGGGGTTGAGCGGATACTTACCGGGATCAAGCGGTGTCACCCACACACCCTTTTCTCCCTTGCTCACTAAGTTGCCATGGCGGAATGAATCCCCGGTCACATCCGTTCCCTCCTTGCCGACGAAGGCGATGACGACCCCCACATTGGCGATGGGTACCTCAACCATATCCACCAGTTCCACCGTCGCGAATCGAGGATTGATGAAGTAGCGTCCGGCAAGCAGTACCTGCTCCTGGAGTCCTTTACTGCCACCGGCGTTGACGAAGGCCTGGGGATTTTGGAATAAATTGTGCCCGCTCACGGTGGGACCGGCGATTTCACCCGCCGCTAGGGAACATCCCTCGCGAGTCATGACCACGCCCACCTTGTCATCGGGCACGTCGACCACATCGGCGAAGGACACGGCAAACAGGAAGGGATTGATGCGGTAGCTACCCGCGGCGATCACCGCCATCTGTGGCCCACGCTCACCGCCTGCATCCATGAAGGCCGACCGTCCTGGAAGGAGTCGCAGGCCACCTCGCGCGCAATGATGCGGCCGTTCGTGAGCGGCTGGCCGTCGCGCGCCTCCACGATGCCGATCTTGCCTGGCGGTACGGTCACGGCGTCCACTACGCTCACGTTGAATAACAACGCGTTGATCCGATACGTGCCCGGCGGAATCAGCGACATCTGGGGACCACGCTCACCGCCGTTGATGAGAAACGCGCGCGCATCCTGGTAGGAGTCGCAATCGGTGCGTTTGGCGACGATGCGGCCGCTGGCGAGCGGCCGGCCGTCGCAGGCCTCTACCGCGCCCACCTTGCCCGACGGCACCGTGAGAAACTTCACCAGGTCGATCGAGTACTGCCACGGCCACAGACCGAGATGTAAGCCGGGTGACAGCGTATCGGCCTGATATCCCGCCTCGCCGTGGAGCGCGATGATGCGTCCGTCGGGTAGCGTGCGATGCGCACCGAACAGCACGAATTTCTTGGTGACGATGCCCACCGAGTCGTCGGGCACGATGTGCACGCCGCAAAGCCACAACCACACGCGATAGAGCGCGAGGAAAATCACACCCAAGACAATGTACGACACCAAAACCCAATGATCGAAGAGAACGTCCATGAGAATCCCTTTCTCTCCTCGCCGCGAGGAGAATTGAACGCTGCCAATGCACGGCCGTGGCGGGATCAATTCATGGAAATCATTTGAGCCGAGACACTGATGGTCGGTATGGCAGCAAACCCAGCTAACTGGGGACTGCGAGCGAAGTATTTTTAGTCGAGTTTACATACCGAATTGGTTTGCGGCGCTAGCCTTGAAACCAACGACGGCAATCATACACCCGCGCGGAAATCGATGCGCGAAAGCACTAATTATTAGACCGCGAACGACCCCAGATTCCACCCATTTTGGATCGAATACGGCGTATCCCACCCTTGAAGTCGCCTTGACGTCGCCTTGACGTCGCCTTGACGTCGAAAGATGTTAATGCGGCGCTTCGATACGGCGCGGATTCGCTCGCTCACGAGGAAGTTGTGCTGAGCGTAGCGGGATAGTGACCGGCTTGTGCGCCACGTCGCGGGTGCGATGGCGGTCCAGCGAATCGATGTATTGCACAATGTAATACTTGACAGCCGTACAACGAGTAATACCCTATGTCGCATCGTGATCCCAAGATTCCGGTGGCAAGTTTGGAACCCACACCACCGCCGCAAGCCCTGCAATTTCGGCTTCCCTCCCCCTACGTCGGCACGCATCGGGTAAACCCAACCGAAATCGACGCCTACGATCACGTCAACAACACGATCTATCTGCAGTGGCTGGACCGAACCGCCTGGGCACACTCCGCCGCGCTTGGCTTGTCGATCGACGATTGCCTCAAACTACGCCGCGGCATGGCCGTGCGTCACACCCGCGTCGATTACTGGGATGCCGCAAGATGCGGCGACGACGTCAGCATCGCCACGTGGATCGTAGCCAGCGACGAACGCCTGCGCTGTACTCGCCGCTTCGAGATCCTGCGGATCGCCGACGGCAAGCGCCTACTCGACGCCGAGATCGATTTCTTCTGCATGAATCTTGACACCGGCAAACCTTGTCGGTTTCCGCGGGAATTCATCGAACGCTACAAACCCCTGCCGGACGTGTTGACCGCGTATGGCGCCCAACCCGAGACGCTGCAACACCTAGGGCAGTGGCGAACTTGATCCCGCTTCGCGAATTTCCCCACTCCACGATCCGCTTAAAGCCATCCCGGCTCTCCAACGTGTTCGCTGAGTGCCGGACAATATTCCGCTTCCAGGCACTCCGCCGACAACGCGAATTCCTATCGAGCGGGCATGTTGTGGCTCATCGGGCGAATAGCAGGTTCCGCGTAATTGTCCTTGGCATCGATTACACCGCAACGATCCGTGTACACCGTCTGCCTTAACTCTCATGTCCCCAACAAATCCACCGAGAATGACGCGCCACCCGAGTCGGGCAGCTCAAACCAACTCAGCTCTTTCACACCCATCGACTGGAGCAGTTGGCCGAACATCACTCCCTATCCCAGACGTCTTCTCCTATATCGCCAGACCTCACCGCATGCGTCAACGGAAGAAATTGCCGGATTCGTGCCGAAACGCCAGCGCCCGATCTCGACATCAGACCCGCATTCAGCGGTAGATAGCGAAAACTTCATATCGCGGCGTCACGGAACATCGCCCACGTACGGCCGTCGCCGGCCGACTCTGCGAGTCGCTCCGATGGGTATCAGAAAAAACGCTTCCTCGTCGACGCCCTTCGCCGAGCGGGCGGCCGCCAAATCGTGCAAGGGTTGATCGAGCGGGTCATCGGCGAGTTCAAAGGTCCCCCAGTGCACGCCGACGCTCAGTTTGGCCCCGAGATCGAGATGGACTTGCACCGCCTCATCCAAATCGACGTGCTGTTGCTGCATGAACCAACGCGGCAGGCAGGCGCCAACGGCCACCAGCGCAATATCGAATCCGCCGCCTCGTTGCATCGTCTGTCGCACCGCGAATCGTTCGCGAATGTCGATGAAGTCTCGGCTGTAGCCCGTGTCGCCGGTAAAGAACCAGTGAAAATCGGCGCCGAATACCGACCAGCTACCCCAAAGTGTTTTGTTACGATCACCCACGCTGCGCTGCGACCAATGCTGTGCGGGGGTGAACACGAATTCAACCGCAGGCAGTGGGGCCACCCCGGAACCCGCGGCACCACCCGCGGCACCCGCGGCACCCGCGGCACAGTAAGCATAGGAATCCCACCAATCAAGTTCGACCGCGGTAGCGATTCCCAACGTCCTTAACCACTTCTCGAGCCCTAAAGGCACCAGAAACAGCGGCGGACCCCCAGGCTGCCGGGCAAGCGCCACGATGCTGGACTTATCGAGATGATCGTAATGGTTGTGCGAGATGACTACGACGTCGATGCGCGGGAGATCACGCAGCGCAATGCCCGGCGGATACGCCCGCGCCGGCCCGATGAACGTCAGTGGCGAGGCACGCGTCGAAAAAATAGGGTCCGTCAACACGTTGAGCCCGCTTGCCTGAACCAGCATGCTCGCATGTCCGATCCACGTAACCGCCGGGACCATGGCCGCTCCGGCACGCGCATTGGTGGAAATGAAATCCAGATCCGCCGCCACCGATGGAGTTTCGAGCGTCGGTCTCGGTGGTAGACGATGGATGATCCGCTGGTACTGCCAGCGCAATACCTCGGGCAACGTCCGCGTGACCGACGACACGTAGTTGTTGCGAAAACCCGCGTGCGTATGGTGGTTCTTGGGCATCGGCCTAGACTCCAGAGATAGCGAAAAACACCCGCGGCGCGAGTACGCGATCAGGCAAAGCCCCTCGGGAATAGACGATTCACGTGCGCCTCTCGCGAGAGCTGCTCACGATAATCAGGATGAGCGATCGAGATCAACGCCTTGGCACGCTCAGCCACCGATTTGCCCTTGAGATTGACCATACCGAATTCCGTCACCACATACATCGTATCGGTACGCGGCGTGGTAACGATGTTTCCCGGCGTCAGCGTGGCGACGATACGGCTCTGCCGCTTTCCCGCTTTCTCATGAGTCGAGGATAGACAAATGAACGACTTTCCGCCGCGCGACGCATACGCGCCGCGAACGAATTGCAACTGACCGCCGGTGCCGCTGACATGGCGCACACCCGAGGATTCCGACGCCACCTGTCCCTGCAGGTCGATCTGCGTGGTGTTATTGATCGACACGACCCGATCGTTCTTCTCGATATTGGTCGGCAGATTCGTATAGTCGACCGCGTACGCACACATCGCGGGATTCTGGTCGATCATCCGATACAGCCGCTCGGTGCCCACGGCGAAAGAGAATACAGTTCTACCCACGTCGATCTGTTTGCGAGCATTCGTGACGATCCCGGCTTCGATCAGATCCGCGACGCCATCGATCAACATTTCGGTGTGAACTCCGAGATCTCTCACGTTCGCCTGCCGTAACAGCGAGCACACGGCGTTCGGCATAGCGCCGATGCCAACTTGCAGGCAAGCCCCGTCCTCGATCTCGCCGGCGATCAGACGCGCCACCTCTCTCTCGACGGGACCTATGGGTGCAGGAGTGATGGACGGGAGCGCTGTGCTACCGCCGTCGATCACATAGTCCACGCAACTCTCGTGAATGGCATTCGACGGCCCGAGTACCCAAGGCATCGTCTGGCACGCCTCGACGATCACGACACGAGCACGCTCGGTCATCGCCTCCAGGTAACTGGTACTGCAACCGAAGTTGAAGTAACCGCGCGGGTCCTTAGGCGCGGTTTTGATGCACACAACATCGACCGGTTCGATGAAACGTCGGTAGTAATCCGGTGTTTCTCCGAAGTTCATCGGGATGTAGTTGCAACGACCTGCATCGTGCTGTTGTCGATCATAGGCAGAGAAATGCCAGTTGAAAAAATGAATGTAGCGCCCTTCAGGATCTGCATCCCAGATCGCTCTGCGGCTCATGGTCAGGGCACTGCGAACCCTGACATCGGATAGTTGCGGGACACGCAGGGCAAGAGCCTGATCGAACACATCCGGCTGCGACAGTCCAAACCCAAAATCGATCCAATGACCGGATTTGACTTGGGCGGCCGCGTGCGCGGCGCTGACCGCCGCGGCCACCTTATTCCCACGCCGATTCGCCATAACGCCCCTCACCCGCTCGCGATTTAGCTTACCCTCATCGCATTACGGCATCGCCACACCACCGCATCACAGTATCACGGAGTATCGACCACGGATGACCGGCGCCCGCGAATCTGCGAGTCGCTCCGAGGGGTATAAGAAAAATGATTCTTTGATGACACCCGCGCCGGAGCGGTAGGATTAGCGTAATGCGTTTAAATACACTTCGACGGTCCGTCGCTGCGCGGGTCGGGTCAACCTTACCGGCGTTGACCCGCTGGACACTGACCTTGCCGGCATTGACCTTGTGTGCACTCACCACCGTCGCCGCCAGCGCCACCGCTACCGCCTCTGC
>Ga0116227_10001159_pt1 | contig 57352 bp, 44 predicted proteins | sample S1TSphgellanicum_FD_89693 | JGI IMG/M metagenome (GOLD analysis project Ga0116227, IMG submission 89693) | Host-associated microbial communities from peat moss isolated from Minnesota, USA - S1T2_Fb - Sphagnum magellanicum MG | ecosystem: Host-associated > Plants > Peat moss > Unclassified...
GACACCCTGCGTGCCGGCCTGCGCTGGACCCTTGCAGGCAGCCGCATCGCGGTCGAGGTGCCGCGTCTGAGCTTCGCCAGCGCAGACGCGGCTGGCGAGGCGCACGCCAGCTGGCACACCGCGGCCGGCGAGGGCGCCGCGCGCTTCCCGGGCGTGCTGGATCTGACGGGCAGCCTGCAGCGCGCCGACGGTACGCGGGTACACCGCTACCTGCCGCAGGTGATCCCGCCCGACGTGCGGCACTACGTGCGCGACGCAGTCCAGGCCGGCCGGGCCACGGGCGTGCAGTTCCGCGTGCGCGGCGACCTGCTGCACATGCCCTTCACCGATCCGCGCCAGGGCGACTTCCGCATAGCCGCACAGATCCGCGACGCCACCTTCGCGTATGTGCCGGCCAGCCACCAGCCCGCCGGCGAGGCACCCTGGCCGGTGCTGGCGCCGCTGGCCGCCGAACTGGTGTTCGAGCGCAACGGCATGGAGATCCGCAACGCCACCGGCCGCATCGGGCTGCCTGGCAAGGCGGCCGAGCTGCAGGTGCTGCGGGCCGATGCGCGGATTCCCGATCTGGAGCATGGCGTGGTCGGCGTCACCGCCACGGCCCGCGGCCCCTTGAGCGAGATGCTGGTGGCCGTCAACGGGTCGCCCATCGGCGGCCTGATCGATGGCGCGCTGCAGCATGCCACGGCCTCCGGCCCGGCCGATCTCAAGCTCGACCTGTCGCTGCCGCTGGCCGACATGCACCGTTCGCGCGTGCAGGGCAGCGTGCTGCTGGCCGGCAACGACCTGCGCATCACGCCGGATTCGCTGCTGCTCTCGCGTGCCCGCGGCACGGTGGCCTTCACGGAGACGGGCTTCACCGTCAGCGGCGCGCAGGCGTCGATGCTGGGCGGCGATACCCGCATCGATGGCGGCATGCGCGGCGCAACGGCGGGGACCGCGGCCGTGCCGATGTCGGTGCGGCTGCAGGGCTCGGTCAGCGCGGCCGGCCTGCGCGAGGCTACCGAGCTGGGCTTTGTCTCGCGCCTGGCCGCGCATGCGTCGGGCTCCACCGCCTACAGCGCCACGATAGGCGTGCGCGAGGGCCGGCCCGAGATCCTGTTGACCAGCAGCCTGCAGGGCTTCGGACTGGACCTGCCCGCCCCGCTGGGAAAAAGTGCCGAGGCGGCGATGCCACTGCGCTACGAGAACAGCCTGCAGGCGCCCGAGCGGGGCTCTGCGCGCGACCGTGTCGTCCTGGAGCTGGGCGGTGCGGCAACCCTGCGCTACGAGCGCGACGTGTCGGGCGCGGTGCCGCGCGTGCTGCGCGGCGGCATCGGCATAGGCTTGGGCACGGACGAGCCGCCGCCCATGGCCGAACAGGGCGTGGCTGCCAATGCGCGGCTGGGCCGGTTCGACGTCGATGCCTGGGAGGCGGTGCTGGCGGGTGCCGCCGGCAGTACCCCTCCACCGGCGCAGGCACCGGCCCGGCCCGCGGCGGCCGGCCCGGCGGCGGGGCCGGGCGGCACATCGGACTACCTGCCCGATACCTTCGCCGTCCAGGCCGATGCGCTGTCGGTCGAGGGCCGCACGCTGCACAAGGTGGTGGTCGGTGGTTCGCGGCAGGGCACGGTGTGGCGCGCCAATGTCGATGCGGACGAACTCAACGGCTATGCCGAATACCGGCCGGCCGCGACCGACAGCGGTGCGCGGGTATTCGCGCGGCTGGCGCGGCTGAAGGTGCCGGAGAGTGCCACCAGCGAGGTCGAGACCCTGCTGGACGATGGCCGCAGCGCCGGCGGCGAAAGCGCCCTGCCGGCGCTGGACATCGTCGTGGACGATTTCGAGCTCAAGGGCCGGCGCCTGGGGCGCCTGGAGATTGACGCAGTGCACCGCAACGCCGCCAATGGCCGGGAACGCGAGTGGCATCTGAACAAGCTCAACCTGGCCGTGCCCGAGGCCACCTTCGCCGCCACCGGCGACTGGGGCCGCGCCGCCCGCGGCACCGCGGGCGCGGCGCAGCACCGCACGGTGATGAACTTCCAGCTCGACATCCGCGACGCGGGGCCGCTGCTGGCGCGCTTCGGCATGCACGACGTGGTGCGCAGAGGCGCAGGCCGCCTGCAGGGCCAGGTGGCCTGGACCGGCTCGCCGTTCAGCCCGGACTATCCGTCCATGGCCGGGCAGCTCAACCTCAACGTCGAGTCGGGCCAGTTCCTCAAGGCCGATCCGGGTCTGGCCAAGCTGCTGGGCGTGCTGTCGCTGCAGTCGCTGCCGCGCCGGCTGACGCTGGACTTCCGCGACGTGTTCAGCGAAGGCTTTGCCTTTGACTTCGTGCGCGGCGATGTCGCCATCACGCAAGGCGTGGCGCGCACCAACAACCTGCAGATGAAGGGCGTCAACGCGGCGGTGCTGATGGACGGCCAGGCCGACCTGGCGCACGAGACGCAGAATCTGCGCGTGGTGGTCGTGCCCGAGATCAACGCGGGAACGGCCTCGCTGGTGGCCGCGGTGATCAATCCCGCGGTGGGCCTGGGGACCTTCCTCGCGCAGATGTTCCTGCGCGGGCCGCTGGCCGAGGCCGCCACGCAGGAATTCCACATCACCGGCGCCTGGACCGACCCGAAGATCGACAAGCTCACCGGACGCCAGCGCCTGGGCCGCGAGGGAAGTCCCCCATGAAACGGAGCGCACCCCCAGGCTGCGCACTTCGTGTCTTCGCTCACTCCCTTGCTGGGGGGGCCGGCTGCGGCCTGGCAAAGCCAGTTCCGCGGCGGCGCGGCATTTTGGGCCTTCGGGGTTCTTGCATCGGTGACGGTGCGCTTGCACCATAGGGAATTGACGAGGAAAACCGATGAAAGTCGCTGCCATCCAGATGGTCTCCAGCACCGAGCTGGCCGCCAACCTGCAGAGCGCCCGTGCACTGCTGGAACAGGCCGCCGCGGCCGGCGCCGAGCTGGCCGTGCTGCCCGAGTACTTCTGTGTGCTGGGCCGGCGCGATACCGACAAGCTCGCGCTGCAGGAGACTGATGGTGACGGTCCGATCCAGCGCTTCCTGGCGCAGGCCGCGCGCGAGCTGGGGCTGTGGATCGTCGGCGGCACGCTGCCGGTGGCGCTCGACGTTGCCGGGGACGTCGCTGCGCGTGCCCACAACACCACGCTGGTGTTCGCACCCGACGGCCAGCGCGCAGCGCGCTACGACAAGATGCATCTGTTCTGCTTCGACGACGGGCAGACCGCCTTCGACGAGGCGCGCACGCTGGTGGCGGGCAACACGCCGGTGTCCTTCGTGCTGCCCTCGCGCGATGGACATGTCTGGCGCATCGGGCTGTCGGTCTGCTACGACCTGCGCTTTCCCGAGCTGTACCGCCACTACGCGCGCGAGGGCTGCGACCTGCTGCTGGTGCCCAGTGCCTTCACCTACGTGACCGGCGAGGCGCACTGGGAACTGCTGCTGCGCGCACGTGCGGTCGAGAACCTGGCCTACGTCTGTGCCGCCGCCCAGGGAGGCCGGCATGAGAACGGCCGCCGCACCTGGGGCCACAGCATGCTGGTCGACGCATGGGGTGGCGTGCTGGCCGAACGCGCCGAAGGGGCGGGCGTGGTGCTGGCCGAACTGGACGCCGACCGCCTGCGCGTCTTGCGCACGCAACTGCCGGCGCTGGAGCACCGGCGGCTATGAGTGCCGCTCCGCCGCCCGAAGGTGCTCCTCCGCGCCGGGGCCGTGCTGGCCAGGAGATGGGCCTGGGGCGTTTCGCGCGCCTGCTGTGGCGGCTGTCCTGGCGCCTGCAGGGATCGTGGCGGCGCTGGTCGCTGTGGCTGCTGCTGGCGGTACTGGTGGTGGCGATGCTGGTCATCCTGGTCTGGCTGGCCGGGCGCTACGAGGCCAGCCAGGTGCAGAGCCGCATCGAGCGCGACACCGCCGACGCGGTGGCCGACATCCGCAGCGGCCTGGCGCGCAACGTGCAGAGCCTGCAGGCGCTGCAGGCCAACCAGCCGTTGCCGGCGGAGTGGGGCGGGGCCGCGGCACAGCTGCTGCGCGTGCACCGCGAGCTGATGCGGCTCGAATGGCGCGATGCCGGCCTGAGCCTGCGCGCGCATGCCGACACCCCCTACCGCACCATGGCCTTCGACGCGCCCGACCAGGAGCTGCAGGTGTCGTCCGATACCCAGCTCACCTGCGCCGCGGCGCGCCGGCTCAACGGGCCGTCCTATTCGTCGAGCTACTTCGTGCCGCGCGCCGACGGCCTGGGCCTCGAGGTGGTGGAGCTGTGCCTGCCGCTGACCAGGGGCACGCGCATCACCGGCTACCTGGTGGCGATCTACGGGCTGCCGGAGATCCTGTCCGACCTGATCGGCCCGCAGATCAGCCGCCACCAGGAGATCTCCTTCACCGAGGCCGACGGCACGCGCCTGGCCTCGCTGCACGGCGCGGTGCGCCGAGGCACGCGCAAGTTCAGCGCCCAGCAGCTGCTGGACCTGCCGGGCAGCGCGCTGGTGCTGCGCATGGACAGCTGGCAGGGGGCGCCCAACCTGTTCCCCAACGTGCTGACCGCGCTGGTAACCTTCATGTCGATTGCGCTGGTGTCGGTGCTGGTGCTCCTGGTCAAGGACAACCGGCTGCGCCTGCAGGCCGAACGCGATCTGGCCGACGCGCTGGCATTCCGCAAGGCGATGGAAGACTCGCTGGTCACCGGCCTGCGCGCGCGCGACCTCGAGGGACGCATCACCTACGTCAACCCGGCCTTCTGCAAGATGGTGGGCTTTGCCGCCGAAGAGCTGCTGGGCCGCGTCGGCGAGCTGCCCTACTGGCCGCCCGAGCGCTCGGACGAATACCTGGCGCGCCAGGCCAACCGCTTCGCCGGCGAGCTGCCGCCGCGCGATGGTTTCGAGTCGCTGTTCATGCGCAAGGACGGCACGCGCTTCCCGGTGCTGATCATCGAGGCCCCGCTGATCAATGCACAGGGCCTGCACACCGGCTGGATGGGGGCCTTCCTGGACCTGAGCGAGCAGCGCCGCATCGAGGAGCTCTCGCGCGCCAGCCACGAACGGCTGCAGGCTACCGCGCGCCTGGCCACCGTCGGCGAGATGGCCTCGCTGCTGAGCCACGAGCTGAACCAGCCGCTGGCGGCGATCTCCAGCTATGCCACCGGCTCGCTCAACCTGCTGCAGCAAGAGCATTTGCCGGCGCTCGGTGCCCTTGCCGGTCACGGGTCGGGGCGCCCGGCGCCGGCCGTCTCGGCCGACCTGGAACTGGCCATGCGCCGCATTGCAGAACAGGCCGAGCGGGCCGGGCGCGTGATCCGCAGCGTGCACGACTTCGTGCGGCGGCGCGAGCAGGCGCGCGAGGCCACCAGCGCGCGCGACCTGCTCGACGCGATCATGCCGCTGGTGAGTCTGCAGGCGCGCAAGCTCGGCGTGCAGGTGCGCTGCACGCTGGAGGCCGGCCTGCCGCGCGTGCTGTGCGATCGCACCATGGTCGAGCAGGTGCTGCTCAACCTGGCACGCAATGCGATGCAGGCGATGGACCGGCCCGGCGTCCTGGACCGCCGGCTCGAACTCGGCGTGCGCCGCGCCGTCTCGGGCGAGCGCGGTGGCTGGGTCGAGTTCTCCGTGACCGACAATGGCCCTGGCATTCCTGCCGAGGTGGCGGCCCGGCTCTTCACGCCGTTCTTCACCACCAAGCCCGAGGGCATGGGCCTGGGCCTGAGCCTGTGCCGTACCGTGATCGAGCAGCACGGCGGTTTCCTCGACCATGCGCCGGGCGCCACGACGGGTACCATCTTCTCTTTCACCCTGCCGGCCATGAAGCCGGCCTGACCTGAACCGATCACCGATGGAGCCTGGCCTCGACGCAATAGTGTTTGTAGTGGACGATGACGCCGGCGTGCGGGACGGCCTGGCGTGGCTGCTGCGCTCGCGCCGGCTTCTGAGCGAGACCTACGCCAGCGCGATGGCCTTCGAGCAGATGCTGCAGTCGCAGGAAGGCGCGGGCGAGGCGTCGCCCCCGCAGCCCTGCTGCCTGCTGCTGGATGTGCGCATGCCCGGCATGAGCGGGCTGGCGCTGTTCGACACGCTGGTGGCGCGTGGACTGCACGCGGCCATGCCGGTGATCTTCCTCACCGGCCATGCCGACGTGCCCACCGCCGTGGACGCAGTCAAGCGCGGCGCCTTTGATTTCTGCGAGAAGCCCTTCTCCGACAATGCCCTGGTGGACCGGGTCGAGCAGGCATTGCGCCGCTCGGCCGAGGTGCTGGCCCAGCGCCGCGCCGCCAAGGAGGTCCAGGCGCGTGTCACCGACCTGACCGACCGCGAGCGCGACGTCATGCGCCTGGTGGTGGAGGGCCTGCCCAACAAGCTGATCGCCGACCAGCTCGACATCAGCGTGCGTACGGTGGAAGTGCACCGCGCGCGCGTGTTCGACAAGATGGACGTGCGCTCCGCGGTGGAACTGGCCAACCTGTTGCGCACCGCCGCGGAGTAGGTGCTGGCTGGTCGCAGCGGCACTTAGCGCGCGACGCCTTGGGGAACTGTGCTTCAGCCGCGCGGCGGGGCTTCGCCGACGAAGATTTCCACGCGGCGGTTCTGCGCGCGGCCCTGCGTCGTGTCGTTGCTGGCCACCGGCTGGTGCGAGCCGCGGCCCTCGATGCTGAAGCGGCGGCTGTCCACTCCGCGCATCACCAGGTAGTCGCGCGTGGCGGCGGCGCGTTCCACTGACAGCGGGTTGTTGATCGCGTCGCTGCCGGTGCTGTCGGTATGGCCGATGATGCGCACCGTCGCGGCCGGGTTGTTCTGCAGCCCGCTGGCAAAGCGGTCCAGGATGGGGGCGAAGTCGGACTTCACGTTGGCGCGTCCGGTATCGAACGATATGTCGCTCGGGATGTCGAGCTTGAGCTGGTTGTCGCTGGTCTGCGTGACGGCCACACCGGTGCCTTGCGTGGCGGCCTGCATTTCCTGCTTCTGGCGCTCCATGCGTTGCGACCAGATGTAGGTGCCCAATGCGCCTACGCCCGCGCCAATGACCGCGCCAGTACCCGCGCTGCCGCCGACGGCCGAGCCCAGCACTGCGCCGCCCAGCGCCCCGGCACCCGCGCCGATCGCTGTACGGCGCTGGGTATCGCTCATGTTCATGTCTGCGCAGCCGGCCACGAAGACGGCGGCAAGAGCGGTCCCAAGAATGATTTTTCGCATGGTGAGCTCCTTTGGATTGGATGGAAACGGCAGCGCCGGACCCGATGGTGGTCCTGCATAGCCTGTTACAAATCCATTATGAAAGTCGTCCCCGGGGCACCGGTATCGCCATGTAAGCCTCCAAAGGCTACTTCTGCGGCGGATCCTCGGGCGGTTCGTCCTTGCGGCCGGAGAACATGGTCCACCAGACGATGAACACGAGCACGGCCAGCGCCAGCAAGGCTTCAAGCAAAATCAGGCCCATGACAAAAAGACTCCTGCGGGTGGCGACGACCCTGGCGATTGTAGGAATGCTCGCCGCCTGCGCGACCCGGCCCGTCCCCCTGGAGGAGGTGCCTGTTCCGGCAACGGCACCGCGGCCACCGGCTCCTGCCGCACCCACGGCTGCGCGGCCCCTGCCCTGGCCCGCCGGTACGCTGCCGCAGGTGCAGAGCCGTTGGGTCCCGGCGGCCTGGGAAGAATTGCCGGGCTTCCAGGACGACGCGCTGTTCGAGGCCTGGAATGCCTGGATCAAGAGCTGCGAGCGCCCGGCGCCAGCGTTCTCCGCACTCTGCGGGGACATCCGCCAGCTCTCCATCGCCTCGCCCGACGAGCAGCGTGCCTGGATGCAGGCCCGCCTGCAGCCCTACCGGGTGGAGTCGAGCGACGGCAACCCCGAAGGCCTGCTCACCGCCTACTACGAGCCCGTGATCCCGGCCAGCCGCGTGCCGACGCCGCAGTTCACGGTGCCGCTCTACCGGGCGCCGGCTGGCCTGGGTGCGCGCAAGCCATGGTTCACGCGCCAGCAGATCGATACGCTGCCCGAGGTGCGCGCCGCGCTGGCCGGACGCGAGATCGCCTGGATCGCCGATCCGGTCGAGGCCATGGTGCTGCACATCCAGGGTTCGGGCCGGTTGCGCGTGGCCGAGCCCGATGGCTCGCAGCGCACGGTGCGCCTGGCCTATGCCGGCACCAACGACCAGCCCTACCGCAGCATCGGCAGCTGGCTGCTGTCCACCGGCCAGACGCGCGACGCGACCTGGCCGGGCATCCGCGCCTGGCTGGCGCAGAACCCGCAGCGCCTGAACGAGCTGATGTGGGCCAACCCACGCTACGTGTTCTTCAAAGAAGAGCCACTGGAGGGCGTGGACGCCAGCTTCGGGCCACGCGGTGCGCAGGGCGTGGAGCTGACCCCGGGCCGCTCGATCGCGGTCGATCGCCAGAGCATTCCCTACGGTACGCCGGTCTGGATCGCCTCGCCGGGGCCGCAGCGCGCGCTGCAGAAGCTGGTGCTGGCGCAGGACACCGGCAGCGCCATCGTCGGTGCGGTGCGGGCCGACTATTTCACCGGCTGGGGCGCGGACGCGGGCGAGGTCGCCGGGCGCCTGAAACAGAATCTGCGGCTCTGGGTGCTGTGGCCCAAGTAGAGTCCTCCGAACCTCATCACCAGGATGCACCCATGAACCGGATCTGGACACGCGCGCTGCCGGCGCTGGGCCTGCTGGCCGTGCTGGCGGGCTGCGCGCAGGGCGGCCCGTTCGCGCGCGGCACGGCCTACCGCTGCGACAACGGCGTGAATTTCACGTTGGTGGCAGGTGAGAGTGTCACGCTGCAGGGGTTCCGGGGCACCGAGATGCTGCTGCGCGACGCCGGCGGTATAGGCCCGACGCAGGCGGTCTACAGCAACCCGCAGGTGCGGGTCGAGACCGGCCTGGGCGCCGACGGGCGCGAGGCCCTGCTCGAAGGGCTGGTGCCGGGCAATCGCTCGCGCTGCCGCGAGCGCTAGCGGCGCACCGTCCACGATCTGGCCGGCGCGGTTTCAAAAAACTGTCACGAGGCCTTCCTAGCATCGGGCCCCAAGGGCGCGTTCCGCGCCTGTCCCATGGAATCCCGCATGCACCACGATATCCCGGCCGCACCGTCCGGCGCCGCCTCGCCTCTTCCCGCCCGTCGCCGCGTGCTGCAACTGCTCGCCGGCGCGCCCCTGTTGCCCCTGGGCGGGCTGGCGGGCTGCAGCAGCCTGCCGGCTGGCAGCGGCGCGGCCTACCGGGCCGCCTCGTTCAGTGGCATGGCGGCCCCGGACCTGTCCAATGCGCAAGCCATGGCCACCACCAGTGTCGGCTCCACCCTCAAGGTGGCCTTTGCCGACGGCAGCAGCCGGGACTACGCGCTGGCGTACCAGCCGTTCTTCACCACGGGCGACATGGTGGCCCGCCTGGAAGGCGGCAGCATCCTGGCAGGCGGCTATTTCGACGTGAAGGGGCAGCCCATCCTCGACCGTTCGGTGCCCGGCAAGGAGCGTCAGTTCTTCTCCGATTGTCCCGATGGCAGCTCGCTGCTGAGCCTGGGCAAGGCCACGGTCGCGGGTGTCAACGGCAACACTGTCTTTGCGGTGGTGCAGTTTGAGTACGCCACGCGCAACCAGGCGGGCGCAAGTGTCTACGGCCAGTTGCCGTCGCCGATCGCCGTGCTCACGCTGGACCAGGACCGTGCCACGGGCCGCCTGTCGCTGGTGAAGTACCACAATGTCGACACCTCGGCCGCGCACGGCCTGTGGATCACCTGTGGCGCCAGCCTGTCGCCCTGGGGCACGCACCTCTCCAGCGAGGAGTACGAGCCCGACGCCGCCAGCATTGCCGGCAACGCCCAGTTCAAGGCCTACAGCCGCAACACCTTTGGCGACGAGCACACCGCTAACCCCTACCACTATGGCCATCTGCCGGAAGTCACCGTCAACGCCGACGGGACCGGAAGCCTGAAGAAGCACTACTGCCTCGGCCGCATCTCGCATGAGCTGGTACAGGTGATGCCCGACCGGCGCACGGTGCTCATGGGCGACGACGCCACCAACGGCGGCCTGTTCATGTTCATCGCCGACCGGGCGGCCGACCTGTCATCGGGCACGCTGTACGTCGCCAAGTGGACGCAGACCTCGGGCATCGGCCCGGGGGCGGGCGACATCTCGTGGATCCGGCTCGGCCATGCCAGCAGCGCCGAGATCGAGGGCCTGGCCGGGCGCCTGAAGGCGGCCGACATCATGGATGTGAAGACTGCCGATCCTGGCGATGCCAGCTACCGCAAGATCCCGTTCGGCGGCAAGTTCAACTGGATCCGGATCAAGCCGGGCATGGAAAAGGCCGCAGCCTTCCTCGAGACCCACCGCTATGCGGCCTATGTGGGCGGTAGCCTGGGTTTCACCAAGATGGAAGGCACGACCGTCAATGCCAAGGACAAGATCGCGTACTCGGCCATGTCCTACGTGCAGACCTCGATGCTCGATGGCTCGGGCGACATCAAGGTGCAGGGCCCCAAGGCCGGCGCCGTCTATGCGCATACGCTGTCCGGTGGACAGAAGGACCGCGCCGGCACAGCGATCGACAGCGAATGGGTGTCGATCCGCATGGAAGCCCCGGCCGCGCTGGTCGGCGAGGACTTGGCCGTGCCCGATGCCCTGGGCAACCTGGCCCATGCCGACAAAATCGCCAATCCCGACAACCTCAAGTTCTCGGAAAAGCTGCGCACGCTGTTCATCGGCGAGGACAGCGGCATGCACGTCAACAACTTCCTATGGGCCTACCACGTCGATACCGGCAAGCTCTCGCGCGTGCTGTCCTGCCCCGCGGGCGCCGAGTCCACGGGCCTGCATGCCGTGGACGAAATCAACGGCTGGACCTATGTGATGAGCAATTTCCAGCACGCCGGCGACTGGGAGAGCCCGCTGCACGACAAGGTCAAGTCCACCCTGGACCCGCTCGTGCGCGCACACTACAAGGACCGCTTCGGTGCGGCGGTGGGCTACCTCACCGCGACGCCGGCGCAGATGAAGCTGTCCTGAGCGTGCGGTTGCCCCGCAAGGGGCGCAACATGAAAACCGGCTCCGGGTGGGCCGGTTTTTTTCATCCGGATCCGCATCTTCTTCGGCCCGGCGAACGTAAACAAGAATGTTCGGCGCTTGTGGGGCGCTGCTGCGTGCGCGGAGGATCGGGGGCGTGCGTATTTGTGAGTACGCCACCTTCAGGTTGTATCCGGGTGAAGGCTTGCCATGCGAGTGCGGGCCAAAGTCTAATAGACACAACTTGTAAAAGCCCGGGGCTGGCTGTGTCCGTCCGGGTAAAAGGGCCTCATCTTGGACAATGCCAGTCTCGAATACCTCAGCAGCCTGCAATGTGCACGTCAATGGAGAAGTTTTCTCCAGGCATTTGCCGCGGAACTGCGAGCCCAGTACGCCGAGGCGGATATGGCGGCGCTGATGCGCCGCGTCGGCGGGCGTTTTGCGCAGGGTGTGGTGTTGGGTCAGTGCAACACTCTCTGGGACCTGCAATTGGCCATGGGGCGGGTGTGGGTAGGGCTCGACTGGGGGTGGGTCGCCTTCGAGGAGACGGCGGACCACCTGCGCATTCGCCACCATTGCACGCCGTTGCTGGCGGCCTTTGGTTCCGGCGCCGAACACTGGTCGCCTGCATTCCTGGAAGGTGTCTACCAGGAGTGGTTCCGTCAGACGGGCGCGGGTGATCTTCAGGTCCGCCAAGCCGGCGGCTTCGATGCGGCGGGCGGGATCGAACTCCACTTGGCAGCGCCCGTCAGCCAGGGCGCCGCCGACAGCAGGGTGCGGCCGACCGCCCCCCAGTAAGCACGATCATGAGTCAAAACGATATCGCCAATCTGTTCAAGCAGTTCGGCGGCAAGCCAGCGCAATACCAGGAGATCGCCCGGGACAACCATGCCCAGCAGTCGCATGGGCGCTGGCCGCTGCTGTCGGCGCTGGATGCCGCAAGCGGCAACCCTCCTGCGCCTGCGGTTGAAGCGCCGCAGGCCCACGCACCTGCGCCCGCGGCGGCAGCCCCTGCGACTCCGGCTGCAGCTGCGTTTGCCGCATGGTCGGCACCGGCGACGGCCGCGCCACCGCCCCCGGCTCCACCCGCGGCCGCCCGCCCCCTGTTCGGATCCCCCGCCGCCCCGCCAGTGCCCTTTCCGGCTGCCGCTGCGGTGGATGTTCCCCCGCGGGCGCCAGTCGCCCCCGGCGTTGCGGCAGAGGCAGCCTTGCAGGAGCCGTTGCAGCAAGTCTTCTCTCGTCTGTCGCGGTCCCGGCCGACGGCCCCTGCACCGGTCCCTGGGGATGAGCTTTCGCTACTGCGCAAGCTCCTGAATCCATGAGGATCGTCGCGGTAGCCTCGGCCAAGGGGGGAGTCGGCAAGACTACGGTGACGGCTTCGCTGGCAGCGGCGCTGGCCAGGGCCGGCCGCATGGTGCTGGCGGCCGACCTCGATCCGCAGAACGCGCTGCGCCTGCACCTGGGCCTGGATCCCCGCGAAGCGGGCGGCAGCGCTCGCGCGACGCTGGAGGGGGTGCCCTGGCTGTCGGGCTGCACGGCCGGCCCGCGCGGCGTGGTGGTACTGCCCTACGGCCAGCTCACCGAGGACGAACGGGAGATCTTCGAACAGCGCCTGGAGACCGATCCGCAGTGGCTCGCGCGCCACCTGCAGCAACTGGGCCTGCCCGACGAGGCCCTGGTGCTGCTGGACACCCCGCCCGGCCCCTCCGTCTACATGCGGCAGGCACTGGCCGCCGCGGAACTGGTGCTCATCATCACTCTGCCGGATGCCGCCTCCTATGCTGCGTTGCCGCTCATGGACAACCTGGTGCGCCGCTATGCCGGTCCGAGGCCCGGCTTCAGGGGCCAGTTCTACCTGATCAACCAGCTCGACAGCACCCGCCAGCTCTCGGCCGATGTGGCCCAGGTGCTGCGCCAGCGGCTGGGCGACCGGCTGCTGGGCGGCATCCACCGCGACCAGGCGGTGTGCGAGGCCTTGGCCTGCGACCAGAGCGTGATCGACTACGCGCATGACAGTCTGGCCAGCCACGACTTCGTCGCCGCCGCCGCCGCGCTGGCGCGCCAGCTCGACGCCATGCCCCAGGTCCCCGCATGACCAGCCAGGACGAATTCCGCGTCGACAAGCAGGGCGTGGCGGCGCGGTTGCGCGCCGCCGCCATGCATATCGTGAACCACCCTGCATGGGGCCACGCATCGCTGCGCTGGCTCACCGGGTTGCTGGGACTGGGGCTGTTCGCGCTCGTCTTCACCGTGCCGCTGGACCTGGGGGGGCAGGTCGCCTTCGCGGTGGTGAGTTTCCTGGTCGCGCTGTTGCTGCGCCGGGTGCCCGGGCGCCTGCCGACGCTGGCCATGATCGTCTTCTCGGTCACGGCATCGATGCGCTACATCTACTGGCGCTTCACCGAGACCCTGGGCTTCGAAACCCTGCTCGACAACTTCTTCGGCACCGGCCTGGTGCTGGCCGAGCTGTATGCCCTCGCGGTGCTGCTGCTGGGCTATTTCCAGACCGCATGGCCATTGGAGCGCAAGCCGCTGCCCATGCCGGCCGACCGCAGCCGCTGGCCCTCGGTGGATGTGATGATCCCCACCTACAACGAGCCGCTCGACGTCGTGAAGCAGACGGTGTTCGCGGCCATGGGCATGGACTGGCCGGCCGACCGCATGCAGATCTTCGTGCTCGATGACGGCCGGCGCCCCGAGTTCCGGGACTTCTGTGCCGAGATCGGCGTCGGCTACCTGACCCGCGATGACAACCGTCACGCCAAGGCCGGCAACATCAATGCGGCGCTCAAGAAGACCTCGAGCGAGCTGGTCGCGATCTTCGACTGCGACCACATCCCCGCGCGCTCCTTCATGCAGATCTGCGTCGGCTGGTTCCTGCGCGATCCGAAGCTGGCGATGCTGCAGACGCCCCACTATTTCTTCTCGCCCGATCCGTTCGAGAAGAACCTGGACACCTTCCGCGCCGTGCCCAACGAGGGCGAGCTGTTCTACGGCCTGGTGCAGGATGGCAACGATCTCTGGAACGCCACCTTCTTCTGCGGTTCCTGCGCGGTGATCCGCCGCGCTCCACTGGAGGCGATCGGCGGCGTGGCGGTGGAGACGGTGACCGAGGACGCGCACACCGCGCTCAAGCTCAACCGGCGCGGCTTCAACACCGCCTACCTCGCGATTCCGCAGGCCGCCGGCCTGGCCACCGAGAGCCTGTCCGGCCACGTCGGCCAGCGCATCCGCTGGGCGCGCGGCATGGCGCAGATCAGCCGCATGGACAACCCGCTCACCGGCCCCGGCCTGCATCTGGGGCAGCGGTTGTGCTACATGAACGCGATGCTGCATTTCTTCTATGGATTGCCGCGCATCATCTTCATGACCGCGCCGCTGGCCTTCCTGCTGTTCGGCGCCCATGTGTACCAGGCCACGGCCGCGATGATCGCGGCCTTCGCGCTACCCCACCTGATGCACGCGAGCATCACCAATTCGCGCATGCAGGGGCGTTTCCGCCACTCCTTCTGGAACGAGGTCTACGAGTCCGTGCTGGCCTGGTACATCCTGCGGCCGGTGCTGGTGGCCTTCATCAACCCGCGCCTTGGCAAGTTCAACGTCACGGCCAAGGGCGGCGTCATCGACCGCTCCTATTTCGACTGGGGCATCGCGCGGCCCTACATCTTCCTGATGGGCGTGAACCTGGTGGGCCTGACGATCGGGCTCGTGAAGTTCAGCACCCACACCGGCGAGGCTGCATCGACCCTGGCCATCAACCTGGCCTGGACGATCTACAACATCGTCATCATCGGCGCCAGCATTGCCGTCGCCAGCGAGAGCCGGCAGGTGCGCCGCGCGCCGCGCGTGGATGCCACGCTGCGCGCGGTGCTGACCCTGTCCACCGGGCGCACCGTGGTGTGCAAGACCGAAGACTTTTCGCAAACCGGCCTGGGCCTGCTGGTGCCGGAAAGCCTGGAGCTGCCGCTGGGCGAGTCGCTGTACGTGACCCTGTTCCGCAACGAGGAGGAGGCATCTTTCCCGGCGGAGATCGTGTTCCGCAATGGCCCGCACCTGGGATTGCAATTCCAGGAAATGAGCCTGCCGCAGCAGGCGGCGCTGGCGCAGATGACCTTTGCCCGCGCCGATCTCTGGGCCAGCAGCTGGGGCCACGGCGAGCGCGATACCCCTCTCAAGGCCCTGGGCGGCGTGATGAGGATCGGGGTCAAGGGCTTTGGCATATTTTTCGTGAGCCTGTTCCGGATGCTGCGCGCACCGCGCAAGGCACTGGGGCCGCAGGCCAGCGTCGATACGGGGAAATGATGGATCGTAGAGTTGCAAGTCCGGCCCGGCGCAAGCGCCCGGCCCATCGCGCGTGCCACTGGGCCGTGGCTTTGCTGGCGCTGGGCGTCCTGCCGGCCGGCATGGCCGCCACGCCGGCCCCCGCGGAGCGCGCGGCGGAGGTCGCGGCCGCGGCCCGTACCCGCAGCTATGAACTCAGCTTCAAGCAGATGGGGGCGCTTTTCCCCCTGCAGTTGCGCGGCGTGCAGGGCACCAGCGGCGTGCCATTCAGCGTGCGCAACGACGAGGTGGTGGTCGGCGCACGGTTGCGCCTGAGCTATTCCTATTCACCGGCGCTGCTGGCCAACCTCTCGCACATCAACGTGATGGTGAACGAAGAGGTCGCGGCTTCCATTCCCGTATCGCGCGAGCAGGCCGGCACGGTCCTCACGCGCGATATCGCCATCCCGCCGCGCCTGATCACCGAGTTCAACCGCCTGAACCTGCAGCTGATCGGCCACTACACCACGGAGTGCGAGGACCCGGCCCACTCCAGCCTCTGGGCCAACGTCAGCAACCAGAGCACGCTTGAACTCACCGTGGCGCCCGTGGCCCTGGCCAACGACCTGGCGCTGCTGCCGACGCCGCTGTTCGACCGGCGCGACATACGGCAGCTGCAGCTGCCCTTCGTGTTTCCGGCGACGCCCACGGGCCGCACGCTGGAGTCCGCCGGCATCGTTTCGTCCTGGTTCGGTGGCCTTGCCAGCTACCGCGGCGCGAAGTTCCCGGTGACGGTAGGCGGCCTGCCGCAGCGCGGCGCGGCGGTCGTATTCCTGCTGGGCAACGACAGCCTCGACGGGCTCAGCCTGCCGCCGCTCACGGGGCCCACTTTGTCCATGGTGGCCAATCCGTCGGACCCCAATGCCAAGCTGCTGCTGGTCATGGGACGCAATGCAGAGGAGCTCAAGACCGCGGCCAGCGTGCTGGCGCTGGGCTCGGCTACGCTGTCGGGCTCCACCGCCACCATTTCCGAGTGGAAGCCGCTGGAGCCGCGCCGTCCGTACGACGCGCCCAACTGGCTGCGCAGCGACCGGCCGGTGAAGTTCGGTGAGCTGGCCGAGCAGCGCTCGCTCAACGTGGCCGGCTATTCGCCGGACCTGATCCGAATCAATTTCCACATGCCGCCCGACCTGTTCGCGTGGCGTGAAAAGGGCATCCCGGTCGACCTGCGCTACCGCTACACGCCGCGTCCCAATCCCGACAAGTCCTCGCTCAACATCAGTGCCAACGAGCAGTTCCTGCGCGCCTATCCGCTGCGGGCGGCTGCGCACGGCGCGCCGGGCTGGCTCGACGGGCTGTGGTCGAAGCTGCCTGCGACCGATGGCACGCTGCCCGCGCGCGACAGCTTCCACATCCCGCTGTTCATGCTGCCGTCGCAGACGCAGCTGCAGTTCCACTATTACTACGACTACATCAAGCAGGGGGCCTGCAAGGACGTGGTGCTGGACAACGTGCGCGGTGCGATCGATGGCGACTCGTCCATCGACATTTCCGGCTTCTCGCACTTCATCGCCATGCCCGACCTGGCCGCCTTCAGCAACAGCGGCTTCCCGTTCACGCGCATGGCCGACCTGTCCGAGACAGCCGTCATCCTGCCCGATGCTGCCGGCCCCACCGAATGGTCCACCTACCTGGGCCTGCTGGGCATGATGGGCGCCTCGACCGGCTACGCCGCCACCGGCGTCACCGTGGCGCAGGCCGCGCAGGCCGATGAGCTGGCCGGCAAGGACCTGCTGGTGCTGGCCTCCGGCAGCAACCAGCCGCTGCTGCAGCGCTGGAGCAGCGCTATCCCCTCCAGCGTCGGCGGCGACAGCAAGCGCTTCGTGGTGTCAGACCTGGCCTACCGGCTGCTCGACTGGTGGGATCCTCAGCATCGCCAGGGGGCTGTCGACCGACGCAGCGAACTGCAGTACGGCAGCGATGGCGTGCAGGCGGTCATCAGCGGTTTCGAATCGCCGCTGGCTGCCGGGCGCAGCGTGGTGCTGGTCTCTGCCAGCCAGCCCGAGGGGCTGAACGCCGCCGTCGATGCGCTGCTCGACCCCGACCGCGTCAAGCAGGTGCAGGGCAGCGTGGCCGTGGTCGGCAACAAGCAGGTGTCCAGCCTGGTGGCCGAGCAGTCCTATTTCGTCGGCCAGTTGAGCCCGGTCGTGCACGTGCAGTGGTTCCTGTCGCGCCATCCGCTGCTGCTGGTGGCGCTGGGCGTGGCCAGCGCCCTGCTGTTGGCAGTGGTGATGTACCTGTCGCTGCGTGCCCGTGCGCGCCGCCGGCTCCATGCCTGATGCCTGATTCGCACGTGCGCGCCATGCCACCTGACCGTCGCCGCCGCACGCTGCTGCTGGGCCTGGCTGCCAGCGCTGCCCTGCCCGTGACGGCCGCTCCGGTGGGGCATTGCGCTGCGCCGCCCTGGCCGCTCTGGCAACGTTTCTGCGACCAGTTCCTGCAGGCCGATGGCCGGGTGGTGGACCACAGCGTGACCGAGCTGCACTCCACCTCCGAGAGCCAGTCCTATGCCATGTTCTTCGCGCTGGTGGCCAATGACCCGGCGCGCTTCGAGCAGATCTGGCAATGGAGCATCGCCAACCTGGCCGCCGGCGACGCCACGGCGCGCTTGCCGGCCTGGCGCTGGGGCCGGCTGGGCGATGGCAGCTGGGGGGTGCTCGACGCCAATTCGGCCTCGGATGCCGACCTGTGGTTTGCCTATGCGCTGATCGAGGCGGCGCGGGCCTGGCGCGTGCCGCGCTACCGCACTGCCGCAGAGGCGCTGCTCGGCCGCGTGGCCAGCGAGGAGGTCGCCACGCTGCCCGGCCTGGGGCCGGCGCTGCTGCCCGGGCCCAAGGGCTTCGTGCGCAACGATGGGCATCTCTGGCGCCTCAACCCGAGCTACCTGCCGCTGCCGCTGCTGCGCCGTTTCACCGAGGCGCAGCCCGGTGGTCCCTGGCGCGCCTTGGCCGAGGGCCTGCCGCGGTTGCTCGACGCCGCCGCGCCGCGCGGCTTCGTGCCCGACTGGCTGGCCTACAGCGCCGACGCCGCTACGTCGGGCGGGGCGTTTGCCGCCGACCCCGACAAGGCCGATACTGGCAGCTACGACGCGATCCGCACCTATCTCTGGGCCGGCATGACCGCGCCGGCCGATCCGCTGGCCGGGCGCATCCTGCAGCGGCTCGGCGGCATGGCCGGCGCCATCGGCACGGACGGCGCACCGCCGGAATTCGTGCAGGCGGCCACTGGCGCCACGCGCGGCAGCGGTCCGGTCGGCTTCTCCGCCGCGCTCCTGCCCTATTTCTCGGCGCGCCGCGAGGCAGCGCTGCTGGCCGGGCAGCAGGCCCGGGTCGATGCCCAACTGCTTGATGCCGCGGCCGGCGCCGCGCGGCCTTACTACGATCACGTGCTCGGCCTCTTCGGCGCGGGCTGGAATGAACAGCGCTACCGGTTCCGGCCGTCCGGAGCACTAGAACTACGCTGGGAGAAGGCATGTCTTCGCGCCACCAAAAAATAGCCCTGGCCCTGTTTGCCGCCGCACTGCAACCTGCGGCGGGCTGGGCCCAGACCACCGACCCGGTGCGCGCCCTGATCGAGCAGGGCGACTACTGGCAGTCGCGTGGCGACAGTGCGCGTGCAGCCGAGGCATGGCAGAAGCTGCTGCGCATCAATCCCCAGCAGGCCGACGCGCTGTACGGCCTGGCACAGACCGAGCTGGATGCCGGCCGCATCGATGCCGCCCGCGCGCGGCTGGACCAGCTGCGCCGCGCTGCGCCGGGGGATGGCCGCATTGCGCGCCTGGAGCAGGACATCGCCGTGGGCCGCAGCGGCAACCAGCTGCAGCAGGCGCGCCAGCAGGCGCGCGCGGGCAGGACGGCCGAGGCCGTGGCGACCTACCGCTCGATCTTCGGCAACCGGGACCCGGAAGGCCCGGTCGCGCTCGAGTACTACCAGACCCTGGGTGCCACCACCGACGGCTGGGAAGAAGCGCGCCGCGGCCTGGAGCGCCTCGCGCAGCAGGCGCCCAACGATGCACGCGTGGCGCTGGCGCTGGCCCAGCACCTGACCTACCGCGAGCCCACCCGCCGTGAAGGCATCGCGCAGCTCGCACGCCTGGCTACCCGCAACGACGATACCGGCCGCGCCGCCAGTGACAGCTGGCGCAAGGCCCTGGCCTGGACCGGCAGCCGCCCGGCCGATGCGCCCCTGTACCAGGCCTACCTGCAGGCGCACCCCGGCGATGCGGCGATCCGCGCGCGCATAGACGCCATCGAACAGCAGCAGCGCGCCAGCCGTGTTGCCGCCAACCCGATGCAGGCGGCCAGCACGGCGGCCTTCCAGTCGCTCGACGCGGGCGACCTGGAAGCGGCCGAAGCCGGCTTCCAGCGCGTGCTGCAGTCGCGCCCCGACGACGGCGACGCGCTGGGCGGCCTGGGCATCCTGCGCCTGCGCCAGGAGAAATTCGCCGAGGCGCGCGACCTGCTGGAGCGCGCCTCGCGCCGCGGTGCACCGGCACGCTGGCGTGCCGCCCTCAACAGCGCCAGCTACTGGACCCTGGTCGAGCAGGCCCAGGCGGCGCGCGGGCGCGGCGATGACGCGGCGGCCACCACCGCACTGGAGCAGGCGATCCGCCTGAATGGCGACGAGCCCACGGCGCAGATCGCGCTGGGCGACGTACTGGCGGCGCAGTCGCGCTTCGACACCGCCGAGGCGGCCTATCGCCGCGTGCTGCAGCGCCAGGCCGACAATCCCGACGCGCTGCGCGGCCTGGTCAACGTGCTGGCGCAGAGTGGCAAGGCGCCCGAGGCGCTGGCCCTGGTCGAACAACTGACGCCGCAGCAGCAGGAGAAGGTCGGGGCATTGGGCCCCCTGCGTGCTTCGCAGTCGGTGGCCGCGGCCAAGGCCGCGACGGCGCGCGGCGACGACAACGCTGCGCGGCTGGCGCTCGAGGATGCGCTGCTGCAGGACCCGGCCAGCCCCTGGGTACGCCTGGACCTGGCGCGGCTCTATCTCAAGGTCGGCGCCACGGCCGAAGCCCGCGGCGTGGTCGATGGCCTGCTGGTGTCCAACCCCAACATGCCCGAGGCGCTGTATGCCAGCGCGCTGCTCGCGTCCGAGATCGGCGACTGGGCCGCGGCGCTGGCCACGCTGGAGCGCATTCCCGAAGCCAGCCGCACGCGCGACATGGCCACGCTGCAGCGCCGCGCCTGGGTGCAGACTCAGGCCGCGCAGGCCTCCGAGCTCGCGCGCCAGGGGCGTGCGGGCGAGGCGCGGGCGCTGCTGGCGCAGGCCGAAGGCCTGGCTGCCCAGGACACGGAACTGCTGGGCGCCGTCGCCAGCGCCTATGTGGACGCGGGCGACGCCAACCGCGCGCTCGGCATGATCCGGCAACTGCTGTCGCGCAGCGCGCGGCCGGATGTCGGCCTGCAGCTGGCCTATGCCTCCATCCTGCTCAAGACGCGCCAGGACATCGAGCTGGCAGGCATCCTGCGGCAGCTGCAGTCCACGCCCATGAGCGCCTCGCAGCGGCGTGGCTTCGACGACCTTCGCGTGGCCTACATCGTGCGCCAGGCCGACGCACTGCGCGAGGCGGGCGACCTGGTCACGGCCTATGACACCCTGGCGCCGCTGCTGGCCGAGCGGCCCGACGACGTGCAGGTGGCCAGCGCGCTGGCCCGCATGTACAACGCTGCCAACCAGCCCGCACAGGCGTTGGCCGTGTACAAGCCCCTGCTGCAGCGCCAGCCGCAGAACCTGGAGCTGCTGCTGGCGGTGGCAGGCGCCGCCACCGCCGCCAAGGACTATGGCGAGGCCGAGTCGGCCGTGCATGCGGCGCTGCTGCGCGCCCCGCAGAGCCCGGAGGCGCTGGCCGCCGCCGGCCGGCTGTACCGTGCCCAGGGCCAGAACACGCGGGCGGCCGAGATGTTCACCGCCTCGCTGGAGGCCGAGAACCGGCAGCGCGCCCGCGTTGCAGGGATGCCCGGCGCGCCTGCCAGCGCCCCGGCGCGGGCCGCCAACCCTTTCGCCGGCCTGCCGGGCCAGCGCGCGCGCACGGCCCAGACACCCACCACGGGCTATGGTGCGGGCTATCCGCCCTCACCGGCGCCGACCGCCTATCCGGCCGTCCAGGCCTACCCGGCGACAGCGTCGGCTGCACCGTCCCTGATCCCGCTGCCGGCCGGCGCTGCCCGGTTGGCGGCGGCGGCGCCTGCCTACATTCCCGCTGCCTACCAGGCGGACACAGCGCCCGCCATGGCCGGCGCGCCGGCACCCTGGGCCGCCGCCGCACCAGCGGCCCCTGCCGCGGCGGCACCAGCGGCGCCTGCGCGTGCACCGGCGGCCGCGGCACGCAGCCGGAGCACGCCGGCCGCCGCCAGCAGCCGCGCGGCGCCGCGGGCCACTTCCGTGGCGGCCGCGCCGGCTTCCTTGCCTGCGTTCGCACCGGCGCCACCGCCGGCACCCGCAGCAGCGTCTGCCTACATCCCGCTGCCGGCAGCGCCCGCCACGCAGCAGCCCGACTACGGCGGCTACGCCGCGGCGGCACCGGCGGCCGCTGTGCCCGGCTACGGCTCCGCACCGAGCCGCTCGCGCTGGGACGACGCGCCGCTGCGCAGCCCGGCGCAGGAGGCACCGCGCACCGTGCGCGATGAGCTGGCCGAGATCCAGCAGGGCCGCAGTGCCTCCATCACCGTGGGCGCCGTCGGCCGCATCCGCCAGGGCGAGGACGGCACCAGCAAGCTGGCCGACGGCCGCGTGCCGGTGGAGCTGAGCCTGCCGGTGGACGACGCCCGCATCGTGCTGCGCGTCACGCCCACGCTGCTGAGCGCGGGCACGCCCGACAGCGCCTTCGGCAACCTGAGCCGCTTTGGCGGCGGCCCCGACGCGGCGCTGAACCAGGCCAGCAGCGCACCGGGCTCGCAGAACGCGGGGGGCGTCGGCGTGGCCGTGGCCTACGAAACCGATCGCCTCAAGCTCGACCTGGGCACCACTCCGCTGGGCTTTCGCCAGACCGACGTCACGGGCGGCGTGCGCCTGAACGGGCCGATCGGCAGCAGCGACTTCAACTACGCCGCCGAGATATCCCGCCGCCCGGTCACCGACAGCCTGCTGTCCTTTGCCGGCGCACGCGATGCGCGCACCGGCCAGGCCTGGGGCGGTGTCTCCGCCACCGGCGGCAGGGTGCAGCTCGGCTGGGACAACAGCTCCTATGGCGCCTATGGCTACGCCGCACTGCATGCCATCTCCGGCACCAACGTGCAGAGCAACAGCCGCGCCGAGGTCGGCGGCGGCTTCTATTCGCACTTCATGAAGACATCCAGCCGGGACCTGACCATCGGCCTGGCTGCCAACGCCCTCACCTACGACAAGAACCTGCGCTATTTCACCTATGGCCAGGGCGGCTACTTCAGCCCGCAGCAGTTCTTCGCCGCCGGGATTCCGATCGAGTTCAACCAGCGCAGCGGCAAGCTGAGCTACCAGTTGCGTGGCTCGCTCGGCCTGCAGCATTTCAAGGAAGACCCGGTCAACTACTTCCCCACCAGCTCCACGCTGCAGACCGCGGCCCAGGCGGCCATGTCCGATGCCGCCGCCTTCGGACTGATCGGCACCGGCGCCACCGCCGTCTACCCGGGCCAGACCAAGACCGGCCTGGGCTACAACTTCGGCGCGGCCATGGAGTACCAGGTCGGTCCGCAGATGTTCCTGGGCGGCCATTTCGCGGCGGACAACGCCAGCAACTACCGGCAGTTCGTCGGCGGCGTGTACATGCGCTACACGCTGGAGCCCTACAGCGGGCCGGCAGTGTTCCCGGTGCAGCCGTTCCGCTCGCCTTACGGGTTCTGACGGCCGGGCGGGCGACGCGGCCCGCCTCCAGCCGCGGCAGAATGGGCCACCATTTGTCGACAGCGGAGGTCCCCATGCTCTACAAAGGAAGCTGCCACTGCGGCCGCATCGCGTTCCAGGTGGAGGGCACGCTCGCTGGCGCGATGGCGTGCAACTGCTCCATCTGCCAGCGCAAGGGTTCGCTGATGTGGTTCGTCCCGCAGGAGCATCTGCAACTGCTCACGCCGGACGAGAACGCCAGCACCTACATGTTCAACAAGCACGTGGTACGGCACCGCTTCTGTCCGGTGTGCGGCATGCACCCGTATGGCGAGGGCGTCGACCCCAAGGGCCGCCGCATGGCGGCCATCAACGTGCGTTGCCTGGAGGACGTCAGCCTGGACCGGATTCCCGTCACGCACTACGACGGGCGCTCCCGCTAGGCCTGGTACCGTATAGCTATTGAAAATGTAGCTAAATGCCCAGGCTGCGCCTGGGCTGGAAGCCTATTTGGCTTGAACTCTCAATTCGTCCGCGTACCCAGGAACACGGTTGTCGCCCGGGTGCTGCTGGCGCTGGTGCCTGCGGCCAGGATGCGCAGGCCGGTGGCCGAGGCGCCCGCATTGAACTGCGCATTGGCGATGCCCGACTGCACCGGCGTGCCGGACAGTGCGCAGCTGGCGCCGGAGAAGGCCAACTGCTCCACTGCGAACGCATTGCGCGTGGCGTCGGTGCCGTAGCGGCCGATGGTGCCGGTGATGGCGCAGCCGCTGGAGGTGCTGCCGGTGATGGTGCCCAGGCTGCCGTCCACGGTGAGGGTGATCGCGTCGCCGCCGAAGGCTGCGGCCGTGCTCCTGTAGGTGCCCGAGAGATTGGCCAGCGTGGCGGCCAGGCCGGTGGTGTAGGGGTAGTTGGCGTCCGGTGTGAGCGAGAAGTTGGCCAGCGCGTTCTCTGCGGTCGGATCGAAGTACTGGCCGGTGAAGCTGGTGCTGGTCTTCACGTCGCCGGTCAGCGCCACGCCGCCGGTGTAGCTGCCGGCCTGGTTGGCGAAGTAGAAGCCGTCGACCGAGCTCACGGCGCTGCCGCCGATGGCCACGGCGAGCGTGCCGTAGAGCGCGTCATAGCCGCCGCCGACCCTGCGGTAGAAGAAATACGAGCCGTCCGGCATGACCGAGGCAGCGATGGCCTGGGCTGCGCTGCCGCTGCCCACCGTACCGATCCAGGAGCCCTGCGCGTTCTGCTGCGTGGCCGAGGGCGAGGGAATGGAACCTGGATCGATGGTGCCGCTCATCACCACCACGCTCTCGGTGCCCGAGGCGTTGCGCGTGAGCACGCGGATGCCGCTGCGGTTGCCGCTGCTGTCGTACTGCAGCGCCGCCACCCCGGTCTGCGTGGTGCCGCTGTTGGGGCAGGCCACGGTGCTGCCGTTGAGGGTCATGCTGATGTTGAAGGCGGCCGAGGTGGCCGAGCGCACGCTGGCTGCGCCGGTCATGGTGCAGCCGCCATTGGTGCCGATCAGCGCGCCCTGCGCGTCGATGTCCAGGCGCCAGATCGCGCCGAAGGCGCCGACGCTGCGGTAGGTGCCGACCAGCGAGGCGAGCTTGGCCGGGTACTGGTTGGCGCTGCTGTAGTCCAGCACCAGCGGCACGATGGCGCCGGTGGACGCTGCCGTGCCGACCGGGTCGCTGTAGTTGCCGGCGATATGGCTGGCCTGCCCCTGCGCATTGGGCGTGACCGTGCCGCGCAGCGCCAGGTTGGCGGCGAACTTGCCGTCCTGGCCCGAGTAGTAGCGCACGCCCGAGCCGACCAGGCTCTGGCCGGTGACGGTGAGCGCGCCGTAGAAGGCGTCGAAGCCGTTGGAGGAGTTGTAGGCGCGCGCGAACATGAAGTCGCCGCCAGTGCCCGACAGCCCTGGATCGATGTAGCCGAAGACGCTGCGCTGGGCCGTGCCCGTGCCCGACGTGCCCTCCCAGAACCCCCCGGGGTACTGCTGCGTGCCGGTGCTGGGCGTGGTGGTGCCGGTAGTGCTGTCGCTGCCGCCTCCGCAGGCAGACAGCAGAAGGGCACAGGCAAGTGCCGTACACAGGGGATGCAGCTTCACGGGGGGACCTCGGATCGGTGGCGGAACGAACAAACCGGGCGCAGTCGCCAGACGGCGCGTGGTGAGCGGATTCTAGGGGCGCGGCGCCGAAGCGGCCCCTGTCGGCAGGCATCGTGACCCCGCGCAAAGGCGGGATCCGCCCGCGCCCATGCCGCGCTGTGGGCCGCCAGATGAAAAAACGGGCTGCCGTTGCCGGCAGCCCGCTGGGAGAGGCGAGGAGGACGCGGGCCCCTGCAGAGCCCGCGTCCGTGCTCAGTCCAGGTAGTCGGAGAAGTCCTTCTTCTGGTAGCCCCGCGTGGCGTTCCACGGTGGCGCCGCGGCGGCGGGCTGGGCCTGCACCACGGTCTTGCGGCTCGAGGCGCCCTGGGTGGATTCCACCAGCACCGGGTACTGCAGGCGCGTGTTCCAGACCACCTTCAGTGTGCGGCCGGGTTCCTGGGACACGTAGGTCGTCAGGTCGCCGGTGGTGCTGCCGACCTTCAGGGCCTTGAGCGACGCCGGGTCGATCAGGTGGTAGGCCGCCGTCCACGAGCCGTCGAAGCCGACGTTGCCGTAGTCGGTGGGCGCGACGTCGACCAGCACCTTGTCCTCGGCCGAGGCCAGCTGCAGCGCCGGCTTGCCGTCCTTGCCGCGCTGCAGCCAGCGCGCGGCGGCGGCGACGTCGAGGTGCTTGTGGCCCTTGTCGCCGGCCGCGTGCTCATGGGCCGAGTGCCAGCCCGCGGGCACGACGCGTTCGATCCAGACCTGGTCCTGGCGGCGCACCACGCGCTCGGAAAACTCCACCGTGCGCTTGATGCCGTCGCCGCCGGCCGAGACGATGGTGTGGCGCACCAGCAGGTCGGCGTCCTGCGCCAGGACGGGCAGCGCCGCTGCCGCGATACCGGCCGCCAGCACGGCCGCGAGGGTGTGGCGCAGCGCCATCAGAAACCGAACGCCTGCTTGAGCAAGCCGTTGACCTTGGTGTTGTCCAGCGTGCCCTTGAAGATGCCGCTGCCCGCCCCCGTGGCGAACAGCATCACGTCGCCGCCGCCGTGGGTTTCCGCGCCCGGGGTGCCCAGCACCACGCCGACTTCCTGCAGGTAGTTCTTGTCGCCCGAGGTGTCGACGTTGGTCAGGTTGTCGCGCGTGGCCTTGCGCGGGCCGCCGCCGTTGCCGAACACCAGCGTGGTGTAGGGCAGGCCGTCGGCCGCCTTGGCGAGCTGCTTGGTCTTGTAGTCGGTGGTCTTGCCCAGGATGTCGTTGCCCAGGTGCGAATAGCCGTTGAAGGCCATCGTGTGGTCATGGTCGGCAGTGACCACGACCAGGGTGTTGGACAGGTCCACCTTGCCCAGCGCGGCCTTGATGGCGTCGTCGAAGGCGATCGTGTCGGTCAGCGCGCGCTTGGCGTTGGTGCCGTGCAGCGCGTGGTCGATGCGGCCGCCTTCGACCATCAGGAAATAGCCGTTGCCGTTCTTGGCCAGGGCGTCGATGGCCTTGACGGTCATCTGCGCCAGGCTGGGTTCCTTGGCCGGGTCGCGGTCCAGCTCGTAGGACATGTGGCCTTCGGACAGCGCCTGGTCGAACAGGCCGATGATCTTGCCGCTGGGCGCGGCGTTCAGGCTGGCCAGGTCGTTGACGTAGGTGTAGCCCTTGGCCTGCAGCTCGGCCACCAGGTCGCGGCCGTCGGGCCGGCCGCGCGGCGTGGTGCTGGCGTTGAACGGGCGCCAGTAGTAGCTGATGCCGCCCATCAGCACGTCCACGCCGCTGCCCAGCGCGCTGTTGTAGCCGGCGCCGCCCGGCACCGCCTGGCGCGAGATCGCGTATTCGGCATCGCGGTGGCAGATGTGCGAATAGGTGGCCGCGGGCGTCGCGTGGGTCAGGCGCGCGGTGGTCACCACGCCGGTGGCCTTGCCCTTGGCAATGGCCTGTTCCAGGATGGTCGGCACGGCCGCACCGTTGCCGGTGGCCGGGCAGTTGTCCACGGCGTTGCTCACGTTGGGGGTGACCGACGTGTCGCTCGAGGGCTTCTTGGCGAAGGTGTTGCCGTCCATGGCGATCACTTCGTTGCGCGACTTCACGCCCGTGGTGTAGGCCGCCATCGAGGGTGCGCTGTCGGTGGTCTGCGCATCCAGCGAGAAGGTCTTGATGCGCGCCGTGCGCGGCAGCGATTCCATCGTCAGCGTGCCGGCCTCGCCGTACTTGTAGATGCGGCTGGCGGTGACGGTGACCGGACCCATGCCGTCGCCGAGGAAGAAGATGACGTTCTTGGCTTCGCCGGCGGCCAGGGCCGGGAACGCGCAGGACAGGGCCAGGCAGAGTGCGCTGGCGGCGCGCCAGGGCTTGGTGGTGGAGCGGAGGGTGTGCATGGAGGACATCTCGGTGGGATTCGGTGAAAGCTGCATCACAGGCCGCTGGCCTTGCGGATCAGCCCGAACACGGCGGTGTTGTCGAGGGTGCCGGTGAAGGTCTCGGCGCCGCGCCCGATGGCGCCCAGGAACACGTTGCCGCCGCCGTGGCTCTCGTTGCCAGCGGTCGTCGGGATCACGGCTTCCTGGTGGTAGCTGCTGGCGAACACCTGCGCGTCGGTGAGCGCGGTGCGCGTGGCGGGACGGTTCTCGCCGTTGCCGAAGCCGATGATGGTGTAGGGGTTGCCGCTGGTGTCCTTGGACAGCGCGCCGTCCACGTAGCTGCGCAGCAGGCCCAGCACGCCCGGGTTGGCGGCGGTGCTCGGGCCGGTGCGGGCCGAGTAGCCGTTGAGCACCAGCGTGTGGTCGTGGTCGGCGGTGACCACGATCAGGGTGTTCTTCAGGCCCGGGTCGATCACCTGCATCTTGTCGATGGCCGCCTTGATCGCGCTGTCGAAGGCCACCGTGTCGGCCAGTGCCTTGCGCGCGGTGGTCTCGTGCAGCGCGTGGTCGATGCGGCCGCCTTCCACCATCAGGAACATGCCCTTGGGGTTGCTCTTGAGCTGGTCGATGCTGCGCGTGGTCATCTCGGCCAGGCTCGGCTCCTTGGACGCATCGCGGTCCAGGTCGTAGGCCATGTGGCTCGACGTGAACAGCCCCAGCAGCTTGCCGCTGGTGGGCAGCGCATTGAATTCGGCCTTGCTGCCGGCAAAGGCATAGCCGCGCGCCTTCATCTCGGCCACCAGGTCGCGCGTGTCGGTGCGTGCGCTGCCGCTGGTGCTCTTGGGCTGGAAGTGGCGCAGGCCGCCGCCCATGACCACGTCGATGCCGTCGCCCAGCGCGCTGTTGAAGCCGGTACCCTGGGGCACCATCTGCGCGGCGATGTTGTTCTCGCCATCGCGGTGGCAGATGTGCGCGTAGGTGGCCGCCGGCGTGGCGTGCGTGATGCGCGTGGTGGTGACCACGCCCGTGGCCAGGCCGCCGGCCTTGGCCAGCTCCAGCAGGGTCGTCACCGGGCTGCCGTTGCCGCTGGCCGGGCAGGTGGAGTCGGAGCCGCTCACGTAGTCGGCACCGGTCGTGGTGTTGAAGGCCGAGGTCGGCGCGGTCATGGAGATGACCTCGTTGTTCATCTTCACGCCGGTCATGTAGGCGGCCATCGACGGCGCGCTGTCCGTGACCTGGGCGTTGGCCGAGTAGGTCTTGACGAAGGCCGTCTCGGGCAGCGTGTCGATGGTCAGGTTGCCGTCCTCGCCCACCTGGTAGATGCGGGCGGCCGTCATGGTCGTCAGGCCCATGCCGTCGCCGAGGAAGAACAGGACGTTCTTGGGCGTGACCGCGGGCGAGTCGGAGCCGCCGCAGGCAGCCAGCGTGGCCGCCGCGAGCGCCGATGCGATAAACCAGTGCTTCATGTATGTGCCTTATTTCCAGGTGTGTCGAAAGGTGTGCAAACGCGCAGTCTTGCCGGCGTGCGTGACGCGCATATGACGGCGGCCGCAGCGGACACGGCCGCGAAGAGGCGCGCGCTGCGGGCGCCCTGGTGCGCGGGAGGTCATCAGGCTGTCACGCACGCTGCCTAGAGTGCGCCGCTGGCACAAAAAACGACACAACAGCCGAATCCCAGAAACCCACTTTGAGATCGGCCTCATGAACCCTCGCGCCACCCCGCCCGCCGCCGTCGACCCCGACGACATCGGCTACAACACCACGGCCAACGCCTCCCTCAACACCCTTGTGGCCGAGCGCATCAGCCGTCGCGGCCTGCTGCGCGCGGGCTTCGGCTCGGCCGGCGCAGCGCTGCTGGGCAGCGTGTCGCTCACCGCCTGCGGCGGCAGCGACGGCGATCCCGGCGTGCCGGACAACCTGACGCTGGGCTTCAACCCGGTCGCCAAGAGCCTGGCCGACGCCGTCGTGGTGCCCGCCGGCTACACCGCCAGCGTGCTCTACCGCCTGGGCGACCCGATCGCCGCGGGCGTGGCCGACTACCGCAACGATGGCACCGACCCGGCCGCCAGCTACGACCGCCGTGCCGGCGACCACCATGACGGCATGACCTACTTCGGCATCGGCAGCGGCGACCGCTGGGAGCCGACCGGCGCCAGCCGCGGCCTGCTGGCGATGAACCACGAGGCGATCACGCCGGCCTACCTGCACCCCAGGGGCCAGACCACCAGCGGCACCGGCAATGCGCAGGTGCGCACCGTGGCCGAAGAGGTGCAGCGCGAATTCTTCCTGCACGGCGTGAGCGTCATCGAGGTCGCGAGGACCGGCGGCGCCTGGGCCTACAGCCGCACGTCGCGCTTCAACCGCCGCGTGCACACGCTCACGGCCATGACGCTCTCCGGCCCCGCTGCCGGCAGTGCCGCCATGGTGACCAAGTACTCGCCGCAGGGCACGGCCACCCGCGGTACGGTCAACAACTGCGCCAACGGCACCACGCCCTGGGGCACCTACCTCACCTGCGAGGAAAACTGGGCCGGCTACTTCCGCCGCATCGCGGCCACCGACGACGCCAACCGCAGCGCCAAGGAAAAGACCGCGTTCGCCCGCTATGGCGTGGCCGGTACCGGCCGCGAGCTGTGGGCGACCGTCACGCCCGATACCGCCGACGACCAGTACGGCCGCTGGAACGCCGAAGTGCGCGCCGCCAGCGCCGCCGCCGACTACCGCAACGGCCCCAACACCTATGGCTGGGTGGTCGAGATCGACCCCTTCAATCCATCCGCTGCGCCCAAGAAGCGCACCGCGCTGGGCCGCATGGGCCACGAAGGCGCCTGCCTGGGCCCGGTGGCCGCCGGCAAGCCGCTGGTCTGGTACATGGGCGATGACTCGCGCAACGAGTACATCTACAAGTTCGTGTCGACCCAGAACTGGAACCCGGCCGACGCCAGCGGCGGCCTGGCCGCCGGCGACAAGTACATGGACAGCGGCCGGCTCTACGTGGCGCGCTTCAACGCCGACGGCAGCGGCACCTGGCTGGAACTGAAACTGGGCGCCAACGGCATCACCGGCAGCAATGCCGCCTACCCGTTCGCCGATGCGGCCGATGTGCTGATCAACACCCGCCTGGCCGCCGACGCCGCGGGCGCCACCAAGATGGACCGCCCGGAGTGGACCACGGTGAACCCCAAGACGGGCGACGTGTACGTGACGCTGACCAATACCAACGCCGCCTCGCGTCCGATCACGGCCACCGATGCCGCCAACCCGCGCTTCTACAACGACCCCAAGGGGGCGTCCAGGACGGCGCAGACCGGCAACCCGAACGGCCACATCGTGCGTTTCGCCGATGCCAACCGCGACCCGGCCGCCACCAGCTTCACCTGGGATGTCTACCTGTTCGGCGCGCGCTCCACCGCGTCGGCGGATGTCAACCTCTCGGGCCTGAGCGCCGACAACGACTTCTCCAGCCCCGACGGCCTGTGGTTCAGCCAGGCCGCGCCCGGCCTGCTGTGGCTGCAGACCGACGACGGCGCCTACACCGACGTGAGCAACTGCATGATGCTGGCCGCGGTGCCGGGCAAGGTCGGCGACGGCGCCGCACGCACCATCACCAACGTCGGCACCGACGGCGCCACCCGCCAGCAGGCCACCCGTGTCGGTGCCGCCCCGGGCACCACGCTGCGCCGCTTCCTGGTCGGGCCGAAGGAGTGCGAGCTGACCGGCATCGCCGAGTCGGGCGACGGCCGTGCGCTGTTCGTCAACATCCAGCACCCGGGCGAGGACACCAGGCCCGACTACGGCAACCCGGCCTCGTTCGGCAGCCACTGGCCCGATGGCGGCAGCGCCCGTCCGCGCTCGGCCACGCTGGTCATCACGCGCAACGACGGCGGCCGCATCGGTATTTGAAGCGTCGCTTCTTTATTGATAGCGTGTAGCCCAGGTTTTACCTGGGCTGGAGGCCGATTTCCTTGTGGAATCGGCCTGTTTTGCATCAGCGCTCGACGATGCGCCGCGTCACCCGCGGCGGTGTGTCGCCCACGTGGAAGGCCAGCTTGCGGTCGCGCAGCGCCACGTCCCAGGCCGTGACGCGGGTGAAGCGGCGCAGGTGCTCGGTCCAGGATTCGTCGACGATCTGCTCGATGTAGAGCGAGGGGTCGTAGACGTCGCGCTGCAGCTGCCAGTCGAGCGCGCCCTGGCGCAGGCGGCTGCGGCGGCTCTCCTGCATCAGCGCACGGAATTCGTCGGCGCGCGCCGGGTCGATGCGGTACTCGAGCGTCACCTGGATGTGGCCCGAGGCCAGCGGCGTCCCGGCCACCGGCGCGGTGAAGGCCTGCGAGGGCGACAGGTCTTCCTCCAGGTGGCGGTCGGGCATGAAGTACTGCACCGCCAGCATCGCCACCACGCCGGTCACCGCCGCCGTGCCCAGGCTGATGTGCAGCGTGGTCAGCGAGGCCACCTGGCCCCACAGCGCGGCGCCCAGGGCGGTGGCGCCCATCAGCGCCATCTGGTAGATCGACATGCCGCGCGCGCGCACCCAGTCCGGCAGCGCCAGCTGGGCCGAGGTGGTCATGGAATTGGCCGTGGCCAGCCAGGCCAGCCCGCCCAGGGCCATGGCCGGCACGGCGACGTAGACGTTGGGCGCGAACGCCACGGCCGCCGTGGCCACCGATACCACCGTGGTGCCGAGCCGCACCAGCGCGTCACGGGCAAAGCGCTGGCGCAGGCGCGGCAGCAGCAGCGCGCCGACGATGGCCCCGGCCCCCATGGACGCCAGCAGCAGGGTGAAGGTGCCGGCGTCGCCGCCGGGCAGGGCGCGCGCGATCAGCGGCAGCATGGCCAGCAGCGCGGTGGCGTGGACGAAGAACACGGCGATGCGCACCAGCACCGAGCGCATGCGCGGCGACTGGCGCACGTACTGCAGGCCCACGCGCATGGCGCTGCCCAGGCGTTCGCGGCCCAGCGGGCTGGGCTGGTGCACGCGGCGCCAGCGCCAGATCACCAGCGCCGCGCCCAGCGACAGCGCGGTGTTGAGCACGAACACCCAGTGGCTGCCCGCGCTGGCGATGACCGCGCCGGCGACCAGCGGTCCGACGATGCGCGAGGCGTTCATGGCGATGCCGTTCAGGCCCATGGCCGCCGGCAGCTGTGCGCGCGGCACCAGCTCGGGCACGATGGCGGCGAACACCGGCCAGCGCATGGCCATGCCGATGCCGTTGCAGAAGGTCAGCGCCAGCAGCAGGTGGGCGTTCATCCAGCCGGCCAGCACGATCACGCAGATCACCATGGCCACCACCGCCACCCAGAGCTGGGTCACCATGAAGTAGCGCCGCCGGTCCAGGATGTCGGCCAGCGCGCCGCTGGGCAGGCCCAGCAGGAACACCGGCAGCGTGGAGGCTGACTGCACCAGCGCCACCAGCACCGGCGAGGTGGTGAGCGAGGTCATCATCCACGCCGTTGCCACGTCGTTCATCCACATGCAGGTGTTGGCCGCCACCCAGGTCAGCCACAGCATGCGGAAGGTCGGCAGCGTCAGCGGCTCCAGCGCCGCCCAGCGGCGCGGAGGCGGTGTGGGCGGCGCCGCGCCGGGCTGGTCGAGGAGGGTGCTTGTCTCTCTATCGGGGGTTGTCGCTGCCATGGGCCCCATTGTCCCTCTGTCGTCAGCGCTGCAGCCGCGGGGCGTCCAGATGCCCGAGCGGCAGGGCGCCGCCGGCCTTGACTTCGCCCAGCGAGAAGCTCGTGTGCAGGTCCTTCACCTGCGGCAGGTTGGCCAGGCGCTGCAGCGCAAAGCGCGAGAAGTGGTCCAGGTCCTCGGCCACCACCTGCAGCTCGAAGGTGCCGGTGCCGCTGATGTAGTGGCAGCTGGTGACCTCCGGCAACTGGCGCACCGCCTCCTCCAGCTGGCGCATGGCGTCGCCCGAGTTGCGCTCGGCGTCCAGCCGCACGAAGGCCAGCACGCCCAGGCCCAGCTTCTGGCGGTTGAGCTGGGCGTGGTAGCCCAGGATGTAGCCCGCCGCCTCCAGCGCCCGCACGCGCCGCCAGCAGGGCGCCGCCGACAGGCCCACGCGCGACGCCAGCTCGGCATTGGTAAGCCGGGCGTCGGCCTGCAGTTCGCGCAGGATGGCAAGGTCGAACTTATCGAGTGTTTCCATAGCGGGCTTTTTTGAGAAAGATCCTTTCCTTGAGTATCTCTTCTGGGGCAACAAACGCAAACACCTGTCCGGCTGCCCGCCCTACACTGGCCTGATAGAGGCGCGCCCCGACGCCGATGGAGACAGCACGATGAATGCCCCACTGCCCGAGCACATCCGCAAGGCCCTGGAGACGGTCACGCTCGACGACAAATACAGCCTGGACCACGGCCCGGCCTTCATGAGCGGCATCCAGGCCCTGGTCAGGCTCCCCATGCTGCAGCGCCAGCGCGATGCGGCGGCCGGCAGGAACACCGCCGGCTTCATCAGCGGCTACCGCGGCTCGCCGCTCGGCGGCTATGACCAGGCGCTGTGGAAGGCGTCCAGTTTCCTGAAGTCGCAGAACATCGTGTTCCAGCCCGGCGTGAACGAGGAGCTGGCCGCCACGGCGGTCTGGGGTTCGCAGATGCTGGGCTTCTCGCCGCCCGGCACCAATCGCTATGACGGCGTGTTCGGCATCTGGTATGGCAAGGGCCCAGGCGTGGACCGCTGCTCCGACGTGTTCAAGCACGCCAACATGGCGGGCACGACGGAGTTCGGCGGCGTGATCGCCGTGGCAGGCGACGACCACATCGCCAAGAGCAGCACCGCCGCGCACCAGAGCGACCACATCTTCAAGGCCTGCGGCCTGCCGGTGTTCTTCCCGTCCACGGTGCAGGAGATCCTGGACCTGGGCCTGCATGCCTTTGCCATGAGCCGCTTCTCCGGTGTCTGGGCCGGCATGAAGACGATCCAGGAGATCGTCGAGTCCAGCGCCACCGTCACCATCGACCCGGAGCGGGTCAGGATCATCATCCCCACCGACTTCGAGATGCCGCCCGGCGGCCTGCACATCCGCTGGCCCGATGCGCCGCTGGAGCAGGAAGCCCGGCTGATGCACTACAAGTGGTATGCCGCGCTGGCCTACATCCGCGCCAACCGCCTCAACTACACCGCCATCGAAGGCCCGCACGACCGCCTGGGCATCATGGCCAGCGGCAAGTCCTGGAACGACACGCGCCAGGCGCTGGCCGACCTGGGCCTGGACGACGCGGCCTGCCGCCAGCTGGGCATACGCCTGCACAAGGTCGGCGTGGTCTGGCCGCTGGAGGCGCAGCTCACGCGCGAATTCGCCACCGGCCTGCAGGAGATCCTGGTGGTCGAGGAAAAGCGCCAGGTCATCGAATACCAGTTGAAGGAAGAGCTCTACAACTGGCGCGCCGACGTGCGGCCCAACGTGCTGGGCAAGTTCGACGAGGGCGAGGGCGACTTCAGTGGCGGCGAGTGGAGCATGCCCAACCCGACCGCCCACACCCTGCTGCGCGCCAACGCCGACCTGTCGCCGGCCATGATCGCGCGCGCCATCGCCGGCCGGCTGAAGAAGCTCGGCCTGCTGCAGGCCGCCGGTGCCGACATGGTGGCGCGGGTCGAGGCGCAGCTCGCGCTGCTCGACGCCAAGGAGCGCGCCATGCAGGTGCTGGAGGCCGGCGGCGTGCAGGGCGCCGACCGCCTGCCCTGGTACTGCTCGGGCTGCCCGCACAACACCAGCACCGTGGTGCCCGAAGGTTCGCGCGCCATGGCCGGCATCGGCTGCCATTACATGGCGACCTGGATGGACCGCAGCACCATAGGCTTCACGCAGATGGGCGGCGAGGGCGTGCCCTGGGTCGGGCAGCAGCCCTTCACCACCGACCAGCACCTCTTCGCCAACCTGGGCGACGGCACCTACTTCCACAGCGGGCTGCTGGCCATCCGCCAGTCGATCGCCGCGGGCGTGAACATCACCTACAAGATCCTCTACAACGACGCGGTGGCCATGACCGGCGGCCAGCAGGTGGGCGAGCGGCCCGAAGGCCATTCGGTGCTGCAGATCATGCGCAGCGTGCTGTCCGAGGGCGCAGTCCGGCTGGTGATCGTCACCGATGAGCCCGAGAAGTACCACGGCGTGCAACTGTCCGAGGGCGTGACGGTGCACCACCGCGACGAGCTCGACCGCATCCAGCGCGAGTTCCGCTCAATCCCCGGCACCACGGCCATCATCTACGACCAGACCTGCGCGACGGAGAAGCGCCGCCGCCGCAAGCGCGGCACCGCGGTGGACCCGGCCAAGCGCGTGGTCATCAACGAGCTGGTCTGCGAGGGCTGCGGCGACTGCAGCGTGCAGAGCAACTGCCTGTCGGTCGAGCCGCTGGAGACCGAGTTCGGCCGCAAGCGCACCATCAACCAGAGCAGCTGCAACAAGGACATGAGCTGCCTCAAGGGCTTCTGCCCGAGCTTCGTCACGGTCGAGGGCGGCAGCCTGCGCAAGCCGAAGAAGGAAAGCGCGCCGTCCCCCGCTGCGCTGGGCGCGCTGCCCGAGCCGGTGCTGCCCTCGGCCGCAGGCGTCTGGGGCATCGTCGTCGCGGGCGTGGGCGGCACCGGCGTCATCACCATCGGCCAGCTGCTGGGCATGGCCGCGCACCTGGAGGGCAAGGGCATCGTCACCCAGGACGCGGCCGGGCTGGCGCAAAAGGGCGGCGCCACCTGGAGCCATGTGCTGATCGCCGACCGGCAGGACGACATCCGCACCACCCGCGTGGGCATGGCCGCGGCCGACCTGATCCTGGCCTGCGATCCGCTGGTGGCGGTGAACAAGGAGACCACGCTGCGCATGCGCGAGGGCCGCACCCATGTGGCGCTCAACAGCCACAGCACGCCGACCGCCGCCTTCGTGCGCCACAGCGACTGGCAGAACCCGACCGAGGCCTGCACCGCCGAGATCGCGCGCGCCGTCGGCCTGGACGGCCTGGGCGTGTTCGATGCCGACGCCGCCGCCACGCGCCTGATGGGCGACAGCCTGTACGTCAACCCGATGATCCTCGGCTACGCCTGGCAGCGCGGCTGGGTGCCGCTGGCGCTGGATTCGCTGCTGCGGGCCATCGAGCTCAACGGCGTAGCGGTCGAGCAGAACAAGACCGCCTTCGCCTGGGGCCGCCATGCCGCACACGACTGGCCGGCGGTGCAGAAGCTGTTCGCCGCGGCGCAGGTCATCCACTTCAAGCCGCGCGAGACGCTGGAGGGCCTGGTTGCGCGGCGGGCGCAGTTCCTGGCCGCCTACCAGAACCAGGCCTATGCCGAGCAGTACCGCGCCTTCATCGAGCGGGTCAAGCTGGCCGAGTCGCCGCTGGGCAAGACCTCGCTGTCCGAATCGGTGGCACGCTCCCTGTTCAAGCTCATGGCCTACAAGGACGAGTACGAGGTGGCGCGGCTGCACACCGACCGCAGCTTTCTGCAGCGCATCAACGGCATGTTCGAGGGCGACTTCACGCTGAATTACCACCTGGCGCCGCCCGGCCTGGCCAAGAAGAACGCCAAGGGCGAGCTGCAGAAGCAGAAGTTCGGCCCGTGGATGCTCACCGCCTTCCGCGTGCTGGCGCAGCTCAAGGGCCTGCGCGGGACGGCGCTAGACCCCTTCGGCCGCACCGAAGAGCGCCGCACCGAGCGCGCCCTGATCGGTGAATACCGCGCCAGCGTCGAGCAACTGCTGGCCGGCCTCACGGCCGAGAACCATGCGCTGGCGCTGGAGATCGCCCGCATTCCCGAGCAGATCAAGGGCTACGGCCACGTCAAGGAGCGCAACCTGGCGGCGGCGCGCCAGCAGTGGGCGGCGCTCCTGCAGCGCTGGCAGCGGCCCGGCGGGGAGCGCGTGGCGGCATGAAGTGAAGCCGCCCCCAGGCTGTGCGCGTCCCGTCTGCGCCCGGCAAGCCGGTTCCGCGCCAGGACTGCTCCGCGGCACTCCGTGTTGTCGCTGCGCATGCCGACGGGTTGGTCTTGCATAAAATACGCAGCCGGCCCAGGTAAATACTGGGTTATAAGCTATATATTTAATAGCGAATGGGCGGCCAAAGACCCGCAGCGCTGCGGGATACCCCCGCCGTTTTCAGGGGGGGCGCCGCATACAATCGCCTGTTGTCCGCGGCCCGGACGCCCTATGCGGCCGTTGCGGCCGCCTTCCTTATTCCCGTTCGACGCCTGCGTCGTGGAGCCCAGCCTTGTTCATTTCTTCCGCATTTGCCCAGACCGCGCCCGCCGCTACCGCCGGCGGTGGCGGCATCATGTCCTCGCTCACCGGCATGCTGCCGCTGGTGCTGATGTTCGTGGTGCTGTACTTCATCATGATCCGCCCCCAGATGAAGCGCCAGAAGGAACACCGCGCCATGATCGACGCCATCGCCAAGGGCGATGAGGTCGCGACCTCCGGCGGCATCATCGGCAAGGTCACCCGCCTGGGCGAGGGAACGATCAGCATCGAGATCGCTCCCAACGTCGAGGTGCAGCTGCAGCGCAGCGCCATCGCCCAGGTACTGCCCAAGGGCACCGTCAAGTAAGCGTTCCCGCGCGGCCGCCCGTGCCGCGCCTGCCGGAACCGAGTCGAATCCGAGGCGGAACCGCCCGCCTTACAGAGAAGCGCGATCATGAACCGTTACCCGGTCTGGAAGTACACGATCCTGGTGATCGTGCTGCTCATTGGGGCCCTCTACACCCTGCCCAACTTCTTCGGCGAGGCGCCTGCGGTGCAGGTGTCGTCCGCCAAATCCATCATCAAGGTGGACGCGGCCACGCTGGACCGCGTGCAGGACGCACTGAAGGCCGCCAATCTCACGCCCGACCTGATCGCCCTGGACGGCAATTCGGTGCGGGCCCGCTTCACCAGCCTGGACGACCAGCTGCGTGCACGCGACGCGCTGCAGCGCGCCCTGGTGCCTGACGCCAGCGACCCGTCCTACATCGTCGCGCTGAACCTGCAGTCGCGCACCCCCGCGTGGCTCGCCAAGCTCGGCGCGGCGCCCATGTTCCTGGGGCTGGACCTGCGCGGCGGCGTGCACTTCATGCTGCAGGTGGACATGCAGGCCGCGCTCGACAAGAAGGCCGAGTCCTATGCCGGCGACCTGCGTACCCTGCTGCGCGACAAGAGCATCCGCTACGGCGGCATCGACCGCAACGGCCAGACCGTGCTGATCCGCGTGCGCGACGCCGATACCGCCACCGCCGTCAAGAACCTGATCACCGACCAGTTCCCCGACCTGGCCGTGACCGAGGCCGGCGAGGGCGCCGACACGCGCATCTCCGCCACCATCAAGCCCGAGGCCGTGCGCAAGGTGCAGGACCAGGCGCTCAAGCAGAACATCACCACGCTGCACAACCGGATCAACGAACTCGGCGTGACCGAGCCGGTGATCCAGCAGCAGGGCCTGGACCGCATCGTGGTGCAGTTGCCTGGCGTGCAGGACACGGCCAAGGCCAAGGACATCCTGGGCCGCACCGCCACGCTGGAAGTGCGCATGGTCGACGAAAGCTCCGACGCGCGCGCCGCCGAGCGCAACGCCGGCCCGGTGCCCTTCGGCTCCGAGAAGTACCTGGAGCGCAGCGGCTCGCCGCTGGTGGTGAAGAAGCAGGTGATGCTCACCGGCGAGAACCTGACCGACGCCCAGCCCGGCTTCGACAGCCAGACGCAGGAGCCCACCGTCAACCTCACGCTCGACGCCAAGGGTGCGCGCATCTTCCGCGACGTCACGCGCGACAACGTGGGCAAGCGCATGGCCATCGTGCTGTTCGAGAAGGGCAAGGGCGAGGTCGTCACCGCTCCCGTGATCCGCTCGGAAATCTCCGGCGGCCGGGTGCAGATCTCCGGCCGCATGACCTCGGTCGAGGCCAACGACACCGCACTGCTGCTGCGCGCCGGCTCGCTGGCCGCGCCCATGGAGATCATCGAGGAGCGCACCATCGGCCCGAGCCTGGGCGCCGACAACATCGCCCGCGGCTTCCACAGCGTGACCTGGGGCATGGTGGCGATCTGCATCTTCATGTGCATCTACTACGCGCTGTTCGGCGTGATCTCCAGCGTCGCACTGCTGGTCAACGTGCTGCTGCTGGTGGCCATCCTGTCCATGCTGCAGGCCACGCTCACGCTGCCCGGCATCGCCGCCATGGCGCTGGCGCTGGGGGTCGCGATCGACTCCAACGTGCTGATCAACGAGCGCATACGCGAGGAACTGCGTGCCGGCGTGTCGCCGCAGGCGGCGATCAACGCCGGCTACGAGCGCGCCTGGGCCACCATCCTGGACTCCAACGTCACCACCCTGATCGCCGGCCTGGCGCTGCTGGCCTTCGGTTCCGGCCCGGTGCGCGGCTTTGCCGTGGTGCACTGCATCGGCATCCTGACCTCGATGTTCTCCGCCGTGTTCTTCTCGCGCGGCCTGGTCAACCTCTGGTATGGCCGCAAGAAGAAGCTGAAGTCCGTGGCCATCGGCACCGTGTGGCGTCCCGAGGCCGATTCCACCGCGGTCGCGGCCAAGTAAGGAGACCCAGATGGAATTCTTCCGTATCCGCCGTGACATCCCGTTCATGCGCCACGCGCTGTGGCTCAACGCGATCTCGTTCCTGACCTTCGCGGCCGCCGTGTTCTTCCTGTTCCACCGCGGGCTGCACCTGTCGGTGGAGTTCACCGGCGGCACCGTGATGGAAGTCGCCTACACCCAGCCGGCCGACCTGGAGAGCGTGCGCAAGGCTGTCTCCAGTTTGGGCTACGAGGACGTGCAGGTGCAGAACTTCGGCACCGCGCGCGACGTCATCATCCGCCTGCCGGCCCGCAAGGGCGTGTCGTCCGCGCAGCAGAGCGACAGCGTGCTCGCCGCGCTCAAGGCCGACACCAGCAACGAGGCCACGCTGCGCCGCGTCGAGTTCGTCGGCCCGCAGGTCGGCCAGGAGCTCGCCACCGACGGCCTGAAGGCGCTCGCGATGGTGGTGATCGGCATCATGGTCTACCTGGCCTTCCGCTTCGAGTGGAAGTTCGCCGTCTCCACCGTGCTGGCCAACCTGCACGACGTGGTCATCATCCTGGGCTTCTTCGCCTTCTTCCAGTGGGAGTTCTCACTGGCGGTGCTGGCGGCCGTGCTGGCGGTGCTGGGCTACTCGGTGAACGAGTCGGTGGTGATCTTCGACCGCGTGCGCGAGACCTTCCGGCGCCAGCGCAAGATGGACACCGAGCACGTGATCAACCACGCCATCACCTCGACCATCAGCCGCACCATCATCACCCACGGCTCGACCCAGCTGATGGTGCTGTCGATGTTCTTCTTCGGCGGCCAGACGCTGCACTACTTCTCGCTGGCGCTGACCATCGGCATCTGCTTCGGCATCTACTCGTCCTGCTTCGTCGCCGCCTCGATCGCGATGTGGCTGGGCGTCAAGCGCGAGGACCTGGTCAAGCCGCTGGCCAAGAAGGACGACGCCAGCGACGCGAATGCGGGCGCCCAGGTCTGAGTCGTCGCGTTGCTCCACTGAAGAACCGGGCCCTGCGCCCGGTTTTTTCATGGCCTCAGGCTTGCGCCATGCGCTGGAACAGCCCGCCCGGCAGCCGCGCCACGTGGCCGTCGAGCTCCAGCTCCAGCAGCTGCGCCTGCAGCGTGGCCGCCGCAATGCCGGTGCGCGCCACCAGCGCGTCGAGCCCGACCGGGTCGTAGCCCAGGGCCTCCAGCAGCTCGGCGTGCGGCGGGGCGGCTTCGTCGGTGGGCGGCGCAGGCGCTGCCGCCGCGACCGGCAGGCGCAACTCTTCCAGCACGTCCTGCGCCGACTCGACCAGCTTGGCGCCCTGGCGGATCAGCGCGTGGCAGCCGCGTGACTGCGGCGCGTGGATGGAGCCGGGGATGGCGAACACCTCCTTGCCCTGCTCCACCGCCAGCCGCGCGGTGATCAGCGAGCCCGAGGGCTGGGCCGCCTCGACCACCAGCGTGCCCAGCGACAGGCCAGCGATCAGCCGGTTGCGCCGGGGGAAGTTGCCGGCCAGCGGCGGCGTGCCCAGCGGGTATTCACTCAGCAGCAGGCCCTGCTCGGCGATGCGGTGTGCCAGCGCGCGGTGGCGCGCCGGGTAGACCCGGTCCAGCCCGGTGCCGACCACGGCGATGGTGGCGCAGCCGTCGCCCCGTGCGCCGTCCAGCGCGCCCTCGTGCGCGGCGGCGTCTATGCCCAGCGCCAGGCCCGAGACGACGGTCATGCCGGCTTCGGCAAAGTGGCGGCCGAAGGCGCGGGCGTTCTGCGCCCCCTGGGGCGTGGGGTTGCGCGTGCCGACGATGGCGATGCCGCGCGCCTGCGCATTGGCCAGGGCGGACGCTTCAGAATTGATAGCTGAAAGCCCAGGTTCTGCCTTGGCCTCGGTCGATTTCAATCTGGAATCGACCTGGCCCAGCAGGTACAGCGCCAGCGGCGGGTCCTCGATGGCGAGCAGGCTCTGTGGATAACCCGCGTCGCCCAGGGTGACGAAGCGGCGGCCGGCGCCGGTGGCGTCGCGCCCGTGCAGCCAGGCCCAGGTGCTGTCCAGCAGCGCGGCCAGGCCCTCGGGTTGGCTGCGCAGGCCCGCGACCTGCGCGGGCGTGGCGATCTGCTGCAAGGCTGCCGTCGGGGCGTCGAACACCGCCTGCGGCAGCCCGAAGGCCGCGAGCAGCCGGCGCGCGGTATCGGCGCCGACGCCGCGGCTCAGGGTCAGCCGGAGCCAGGCGGAGAGTTCTTCGCGTTCCATGGGCCGCAGCGCAAGGCCGGGCGCCTACTGCGGGGAAACCAGGCGGTCGCCGACCTTCACGCCGGTGCGGATCTGCAGGATCAGGCCATACGACACCCGGTCGAAGGTGCGGAACACCATCAGCAGGCCGTTGCGCTCGTCCGGCAGCTTGATGCGGGTGCGCTTGCCGTCGGTCGCGTCCACCACGCGGTCGCCCTCGGTGAGGATGGCCAGCACATGGCCGACCTCGATGCCGTCGCGCGTGCCCTTGTTGAGGGAGACGATCTGGTTCTGCGCGGCGCTGGCCACGGCGCTGCCGTAGATCGACACCACGCGGCCGTTCTCCAGCGGCCCCTGCGGCGTGTGCGGCGAGTAGCTCACCAGCTGGCGCGGCGGCTCGGGCAGCAGCCGGTCGCCGGCGCGCATTTCCTCCTTGGAGCCGATGATGTCCATCGAGGCCGGGACGATCTCGGTCAGCTCCTTGCCGTTCTCGAGCGAGGTCTGCACCGATTCGCCCTTGAGCAGCCGGGCGCGGCCGACGTACTGGGCCTCGTAGCCGAGGATTTCGCCGCTGGCCGGGTCCTTGAGCGGCACCGCTTCGCGGAACACGCGGAAGTCGCGCGGCAGGCCCGGGGCCAGCGCCAGGGGCTGGGTGGCCGACCCGCGTGCGTAGGCACGGTCGCCGCGCGCGAGCATCACGTGGTCGCCGAAGGTACCGACCAGGCGCGGCGCGTCCGCCAGGGTGAGTTCTTCCACCACCAGCGGCTCATCCAGGAAGGGCTCGATGAACTGCGGCTGCAGCGTGGGAATGGCGCTGCTGGAGAGGCTTTCGCTGCGCGTGCGCGGGCTGATGCGCACGGTCTCGGGTTCGGTCGAGCCGGGCGGCGTGGTGCGCAGCCGCGCCATGCCGTCGATGCGCTCCAGGTACAGCGTCTGGCCGGGGTAGATCAGGTGCGGATTGCGGATCTGCTCCAGGTTCATGCCCCAGAGCTCGGGCCAGCGCCAGGGACGGCGCAGGTACAGGCCGGAGATGGCCCAGAGCGTGTCGCCACGCTTGACGACGTAGGTGTCGGGGGCGTCAGGTGCCAGCTCGGCCACGGGCACGCCGGCCTGGGCCACCTGCTGCGCGGTGGCGCGCTGCGCCGGCGTGACGGGGTAGGTCTGGGCCAGGGCCGGCAGGCCGCTGCCCAGGGCCGCGGCGGCCAGCGCCAGTGCGGCGCCTCGGGTCATCGTTCGCATCAGGAAAGGCTCCCCCCGTCCGGCAAAATGTCGTTACAAACAGCGACCGATTCTCGCTCCATGTCCTTGATAGGGCAACGCTTATTGGCGCCGGGCCGGCCAGGGCCGCCAAAGTGGCGGAAAATAGCGACATCTTCGTCCGTCTGACGCCATGGCCCTGCTACCCATCCTCTGCTATCCCGATCCGCGCCTGCTCAAGGTGGCCAAGCCCGTGCAGGCGGTGGACGCACGCATCCAGAAACTGATCGCCGACATGCTCGAGACCATGTACGACGCCAGCGGCATCGGCCTGGCCGCCACGCAGGTGGACGTGCACGAGCGCCTGGTGGTGATCGACGTCTCCGAGAACCGCGACGCCCCGCTGGTCCTGATCAATCCCGAGATCGTCTGGGCCAGCGCCGAGAAGGTGAGCGGCGAGGAAGGCTGCCTGTCCGTGCCCGGTTTCTACGACGGCGTGGAGCGCGCCGCCGAGGTGCGGGTGCAGGCGCTCGACCGCGACGGCAACCCGTTCACGCTGGAGGCCGATGGACTGCTGGCGGTGTGCATCCAGCACGAGCTGGACCACCTGATGGGCAAGGTCTTCGTCGACTATCTGTCGCCGCTCAAGCGCAACCGCATCCGCACCAAGCTGGTCAAGCAGCAGCGCGAGGAGCGGGCGTGACCTTCGTCCCCACCGCGCGTGCCCTGCTGGCCGCCACGGCGCTGGCGCTGCTGGCCGGCTGCGCCAGCCCGGCATTCGAAGCGCCCGGCACGCCGGTGAGCGCGGTGCTGGCCAAGCTCGGCGCGCCCACCGGCCGCTACCCGCTGCCCGAGGGCGGCGAGCGGCTGCAGTACTCCGAGCTGCCGGCCGGCTCGGCCGTCTGGAACCTGGACTTCGACGCCGAGGGCCGCCTGCGCAGCACCGACCAGGCACTGCGCTACGCCGACTTCGACCGCATCGTGGTCGGCCAGTGGACCGCCGCCGACGTGCAGCGCCTGATGGGTGCGCCGACCAAGGTCGAGCGCGTCGCCAGCTTCGACGGCCCGGTCTGGTCCTACCGCTTCAACGACCTGAACAACCTGCGCCTGATCCACGTCCACCTGGACCCGGGCGGCGTGGTGCGCAAGATCCAGTACACGGACGAGCTGTCGGCCCGCGACCGGCTGGCGCGGTGACGGGCCCCCGCATGCGGGCCGTCTTTGCCGGCACCCCTGAATTCGCGCGCGTGGCGCTGGAGCGGCTGCATGCCGCCGGCATCGACGTGCCGCTGGTCCTGACCCAGCCCGACCGCCCGGCAGGCCGCGGCATGAAGCTGCAGGCCTCGCCGGTCAAGCAGTTCGCGCTGGAGCAGAACATTGCCGTCTCGCAGCCGCGCAGCCTGCGCCTGGATGGCAAGTACCCCGACGATGCCGCCGCCGCGCGCCAGGCGCTGCTGGACGCGCACGCCGACGTGATGGTGGTGGCCGCCTACGGGCTGATCCTGCCGCAGTGGGTGCTCGATATGCCCCGGCTGGGCTGCCTCAACATCCACGCCAGCCTGCTGCCGCGATGGCGCGGCGCCGCGCCGATCCACCGAGCCATCGAATCCGGCGATGCCGAGACCGGCGTCACCATCATGCAGATGGACGCCGGGCTGGACACGGGCGACATGCTGCTGGTCGAGCGCGTGTCCATCGGCCCGCGCGATACCACGGCCGCGCTGCACGACCGGCTGGCCGTGCTCGGCGGCCGGATGATCGTGGAGGCGCTCGAGCTGGCCGCCTGCGGTGGCCTGCAGCCCCGGCCGCAACCGGCCGAGGGCGTGACCTACGCCCACAAGATCGAGAAGGCCGAGGCGGCCATCGACTGGTCGCAGGACGCCGCCGCCATTGGCCGCCGCATCCGCGCCTTCGATCCCTTTCCTGGTGCGAGCACCACCGCCGCAGGCGAGGCGGTGAAGCTCTGGAGCTATGAAATAGAGAGCGAAGAGCCGGCGCCGGACAAGGGCTTCGGCCAGATTCTTTCTGCAAATGACCAGGGCATCGCGATCCAGTGCGGCCGGGGCGTGCTGCGTGCCACCGTGCTGCAGCGCGCCGGCGGCAAGCGGCTGCCGGCGGCGGAATTCCTGCGGGGCTTCCCGCTGACCGCCGGCACGGTGCTGGGCGCGGCATGACGGTGGCCGCTGCGTTGCGCCGTGTCGCGGCGCTGACGCGGGAGCCGGAGTTCCGGCGCGGCTTGGTCGACATGTCCGGCATGAGCGTGGGAGTGGGCGCCTGGGGCCTGGTCACGGGCGTGGCCATGGTCAAGAGCGGCATGCCGCTGGGCGTGGCGGTGCTGATGTCCCTGCTGGTCTACGCCGGCAGCGCGCAGCTGGTGGTGGTGCCGCTGATGGCGGCCGGGTCTCCGCTATGGGTGGTGTGGCTCACGGCCTGTTGCGTGAACCTGCGCTTCGTCATCTTCAGCGCCATGTGGCGCGGCTACTTCGGCGGGCTGGACCGGCTGCGGCGCTGCCTGATCGGCTACTTCAGCGGCGACGTGGTGTTCGTGCTGTTCCAGCGGCGCTTCCCCGACCTGCGCCCAAGGCCCGAGCAACTGCCCTATTTCATGGGCGCGACGGCCATCAACTGGACGTCCTGGCAGCTGATGTCCCTGCTGGGCATGGTGCTGGCCAACGAGGTGCCGGTGCACTGGGGCCTGGGCTTTGCCGGCGTGCTGGCGCTGCTGGGCGTACTGCTGTCGATGCTGTCGGACCGCATTGCCTGGCTGGCGGCCGGCGTGGCCGGGGCGGCGGCGGTGGCGGCCTTCGCGCTGCCGCTCAAGCTCAACATCCTGGTCGGCATTGCCGCCGCGGTCGCCGTGGGGCTGGTGCTGGAGGCGGCCTACCCGCGGCACTCGCGCATCCGCAGCCGATGAGAAGGCAGCATCCCCTGCTGCGCACCCTGCGGCCGGCCGTTGCCGCGGCTCTGGCGTGATGGACAACTGAACATGGGATTCTGGGAAAGCATCGTGGCCATCCTGGGGCTGGCGGTGATCACGGTCATCACGCGCAGCTTCTTCCTGCTGCCCGAGCGTGAATGGCCGCTGCCTGAATGGCTCAAGCGCGGGCTGCGCTATGCGCCGCTGGCTGCGCTGGCCACCGTGCTGGTGCCCGAGCTAGTGATGAGGGACGGGGCGCTGATCACCACCCTGGCCGACGCCCGCCTGCCCGCGTTGCTGGCCGCCTGCGCCTTCTACTTCTGGCGCCACAGCATCCTGGGCACTCTCGTGGCGGGCATGGCGGTCTACCTGCCGCTGCACGTGGGGCTGGGCTGGTAGCCGCCAGGGAGCGTTTCCTCAGTTGTGCCGCGGCGGGCTGCCGGTGGCCAGCTGTTCGCAGAAGGTGAGCAACTGGTCGATCTCGTGCGACTTGTCGAACACGGCGTCGGCGCCCAGGCGCTCGCAGCGGGCGCGGATGTCGGCGGTGGCGTAGTTGGTCAGCACCACGGCGTACTGGTGCTCGCCGCGCTGGCTCAAGGCCTCCAGCACGCCCAAGCCATTGCCCTTCTCCAGGAACATGTCGATGATGGCCAGGTCCCATTCGGCATGCGAGGCCAGCCAGGCGCGCGCGGAGGGCTCGTCAGCGGCCCAGCCCAGGGTTTCCACCCCGACCAGCTCGGCCAGCGTGGCACACACGTTGGCCCGGATCAGGGGGTTGTCCTCTACGAGAAATGCGTGGACCGTTGCCATGCGCGGGTCGGGAAGGGTGGGGGAAGCATGAGGCAAGGGGGCTGGCGATGTCGTGGTAGCGGAAGCGCGTCTTGTTGTCGACATGCCCTAGTGGGCGCCTTTTGTCCGGGCTTTCCTGTAGGACGGTGCGCGAACTGCATGCGGGCTGCGTCCTCCAGTAGCGCCAACATGAAGCGCCTGTGACGCAGTTCCTACAATTGCTGCTTTTCCCAACTTTTCTGATCTGGCTTGTTCATGAACGTCCTGCGCTTCTCCGATCTCTGCGCCCAAGGCAAGGCCGCGGGCCAACGGGTCTTCATCCGTGCCGACCTCAACGTGCCGCAGGACGATGCCGGCCGCATCACCGAAGACACGCGCATCCGCGCCTCGGTGCCCTGCATCGAGCTGGCGCTCAAGGCCGGCGCCGCGGTGATGGTGACCTCGCACCTGGGCCGCCCGACCGAGGGCGAATACAAGCCCGCCGATTCGCTGGCGCCGGTGGCCGCGCGCCTGTCCGAGCTGCTGGGCCGCCCGGTGCCGCTGCTGCAGAACTGGGTCGATGGCGTGGACGTGGCGCCCGGCAGCGTGGTGCTGCTGGAGAACTGCCGCCTGAACAAGGGCGAGAAGAAGAACGACCCGGCGCTGGCGCAGAAGCTGGCCGCGCTGTGCGACATCTTCGTGCACGACGCCTTCGGTACGGCGCACCGCGCCGAGGCCTCGACCTATGGCATCGCCCAATACGCCAAGATTGCTTGCGCCGGCCCGCTGCTGGCGGCCGAGATCGACGCCATCAGCAAGGCGCTGGCCAACCCACGCCGGCCGCTGGCGGCCATCGTGGCGGGCTCCAAGGTGTCGACCAAGCTCACCATCCTGAAGGCGCTGGCCGACAAGGTCGACCAGCTGATCGTCGGCGGCGGCATTGCCAACACCTTCATGCTGGCCGCCGGCCTGCCCATCGGCAAGTCGCTGGCCGAGCCCGACCTGCTGGACCAGGCCCGCGCCGTGATCGAGGCCATGCGCGCACGCGGCGCGGCCGTGCCGATCCCGACCGACGTGGTGGTGGCCAAGAGCTTTTCCGCCGACGCACCGGCCACCGTCAAGAAGGCCACCGACGTGGCCGAGGACGACCTGATCCTGGACATCGGCCCCGAGACCGCCGCCCTGCTGGCCGCGCAGCTCAAGGCCGCCGGCACCATCGTCTGGAACGGCCCGGTGGGCGTGTTCGAGTTCGAGGCCTTCTCGCACGGCACCGAGACCATTGCGCGCGCCATTGCGGCGTCGGACGCCTTCAGCATCGCCGGCGGCGGCGACACGCTGGCGGCCATCGCCAAGTACGGCATCGAGAAGGATGTGGGCTATATCTCCACCGGCGGCGGCGCTTTCCTGGAAATCCTGGAAGGCAAGACGCTGCCGGCCTTCGAGATCCTGGAAAAACGAGCGCAGGGCTGAATGCTTGCTATCTGAAAGATAGCTCCATGCCGGTGTACTACCTGCACTTCAGATGTTTTTGCACCTGAAATGCAGGATAAACGCCGGCATATGGCTATCTATTTGATAGTTGCCATTCAGGCGCAGGCTGCCCAGCCGGCACCGTGCGCAGCGGCACGATGCTGCAGCCGGCTTCGGCCAGCAGGGCGTCGAAGTCTGCGCCGGCCAGCACCGCGTACTCGTGCTGGCGCGCAGCGCGGATAGCGTCGGCCGCATCACCGGCGCCGGCGCTGGGGTGGCACATCAGCAGGTCGCCATCTTGCGCCACGGCCAGCCACTGTCGCAATCGGGCGCGGTAGCGCAGGGCGTCACCACCAAAGTCGTAAACACCCAGCAGGCGCCGGTTCTGCACATAGCCGGCGGCGCGGGCCCGTTGCGCCAGCGGGGTCTGGCCCAGCGCCTGCAGCAGCCGGGGCTTGAAGGCCAGGCCGGGTGCGTGCCGGGTGCTGCGCAGCCAGGGGCGCGGGCCGGGGCGGCGGGCCAGCTCTTCCAGCAGCGCCTCGCGGATGCCGGGCAACTGGTGCACGTGCTGGTGGCCGTCGACATGGTCGACCGGGCGTCCCAGCGTGTCTTCGAAGGCGTCGAACTGGGCGCGGATCTGGGCGCGCACGCGCTGCAAGTCGAGCCGATTCAGGTAGGCGCGCAGCACCACCGTGCGCAGCGGCGCGGCCTGCTCGGGCGGCAGCGGAAAGCCGGTGAAATCCAGGTGCAGGCCCAGGTCGATGCCGCGGGCGCCACCGGCGCGCAGCGCGGCCGCCGTCTCGCGCCAGGCCGGGCCGCCGACCATGCAACTGGCCGCGCTGATGCGCCCGGCATCGGCCAGGGCCAGCACGGCGCCGAGCACGCCGGTATCGGCGCCCAGGTCATCGACGCAGACGGCCAACCGGGTTGTCATGGGCTGCATACGCCGAGCGCGGCCGGCGTGGTGCGCCACAGCGTGGTGTCGCCGGCCTGGGCCACCGCCGTGGCACGGGCCAGCCAGGGATAGCGTGCCGCGTCTTCGCGCGTGGCGACGATCCAGGCGCCGGGCGCGGCGCAAATCAGGGCCGGCAGGGCGCTGGCTTCTTGCAGCACGGGGGCGCGGCTGGGCTCGGCGAACTGCGCGGCGTCGAGCAGTTCCTTGCGCCAGTTGTCGCGCAGCGGCACGCTCGGGTCGGCCCAGCTGTCGATCACCGTGACAGGCTCGGCCAGGCGCGCGTAGAAGGGCACGTCGTAGAAGTAGCGGTGCAGGAACAGCACCGGCTCGCCGGGCGCATGCGCCTTTTCCAGCGCCAGGCCGATCTCGCGCAGGGAACCGCGCGGCTGCAGCGCCAGCGCCATCACCGGCACGACGCAGGCGACCACGGCTAGTACCGCCGAGGCGCGCCACAGCTTCGGCATCGGCCGCAGCCCGGCGCCATCAGCCAGCAAAAAGGCCAGCGGCGCCAGTGCCGGCAGCACATAGCCCACCAGCTTGGAATGCGGCAGCGAGAAGAAGCCGACGATCGCCACCAGCCACACCAGCATCAGCAGCCGCACCGGCCGTGCGGCGCGGTCCTGCCAGAACGCGCGGCGCGCCAGCGTGGCCAGCCAGGGAGTCCAGGGCAGGCCCAGCACCAGCAGCACGGCGGGGTAGAACCAGAACGGCGCGACGTTGTTGAAGTCGCTGCCGGCAAAGCGCTGGAAGTGCTGCACCACGAAGAAGTAGTGGAAGAAGTCCGGGAAGGCGCGCTGCATGGCGATGAACCAGGGCGCGGCCACGGCGGCAAACAGCGCCACGCCGGGCAGCCACAGCAGGCCCAGCAGCGTGCGCGGGCGGCGCAGCGCCAGCAGCCAGACGGTCAGCACCAGCCCGGGCAGCACGGCGCCGATCAGGCCCTTGGCCAGCACGCCCAGCGCGGCGGCCAGGTAGCCCACTGCCAGCACCGGCCGCGCCTGGGCCGGGCCGGCCAGCGCGGCGTGCGCGCAGGCCAGCACGCAGACGGTGATGCAGCCGGCCACGAGCATGTCCAGGTTGGCGAACTGCGCGGCGACGAAGAAGAAGGGCAGGGTCACCAGCACGCGCAGCGTGCGCGCCGCATTCGTCGGCGCCCAGCGCCGCGCAAACAGGTACAGCGCCAGCGCGGCGGCCAGCGCGCCCAGCAGCGGTGCCGCGCGCGCGGCCCAGACCGAGGGCCCGAACAGGCCCATGGCGCCGCCGGTGATCCAGTAGAACAGCGGCGGCTTGTGGAAGAAGGGCAGGCCGTCGAGCCGCGGCACCAGCCAGTCGCCGGTGCGCAGCATGTCCCAGGCCACGCCCACGTAGCGGCCCTCGTCGGGCAGCATCAGCGGGCGCATCCAGGCGGTGCACAGCAGCCATGCGGCGACGACCAGGGCGGTGCCGCCCCAGCCGCTGCGCAGCCGGCCACGGCTGGCCGGCCGTGCGGCGTCTACCGGCACAAAGCTCATCGCCCGTCCGGTGCCAGGCCGCGCCCCTGCTCGCGCTTGAGCAGGTAGAGCGGGCGGCCCTTCACCTCGTCGAACACATGGGCGATGTACTCGCCGACGATGCCGAGCGAGACCATCTGCACGCCGATGAAGAACATCAGCGTCACCACGATGGTGGTCCAGCCCGACACCGGGTGGCCATAGAGCAGGTATTCCAGCGTCAGGTAGGCGCCATAGAGCAGCGCCGGCAGGGCCATCAGCGCGCCGGCAATGCTGACCGCGCGCAGCGGCCAGGTGGTGAAGGCGGTCAGGCCGTCGATCGACAGGCCCAGCAGGCGCAGCGGCGTGAAGCGGCTCTTGCCCTGGTGGCGCTCGGCCGGCATGTAGGGCAGCGCCACGGCGTCGAAGCCGACCCAGGCGTACAGCCCCTTCATGAAGCGGGTGCGTTCGGGCAGGCTGCGCAACGCCTCGACCACGCGGCGGTCCAGCAGGCGGAAATCGCCCGCGCCGGGCGGCACCTGCACCTTGGGCGAGCTGTTGAGCAATGCATAGAACACGCGCGATCCCCAGCGCTTGAAGGCGCCTTCGTCCTCGCGCGAGCGGCGCACGGCGTAGACCACGTCGGCACCGGCGCGCCAGTGCGCCAGCATGTCGGCCAGCAGGGCCGGCGGGTGCTGCATGTCGGCGTCGAGCATGGCCACCACCTGGCCACGCGCGGCGTCCAGCCCGGCGGTCAGCGCGGCCTCCTTGCCGAAGTTGCGCGACAGCTGCAGCAGCCGGACATGGCCGCGCGCCAGCCAGGGTGCGACCTGCAGCGCGGTGTCGTCGGTGCTGCCGTCGTCCACCAGCACGATCTCCCAGTGCTCGGCCAGCAGCGACAGCACGCGCGACAGCTCGGGCAGCAGCAGGCCCAGGCTGCGCGCCTCGTTCCAGCAGGGCACCACGCAGGAGATGCTGACCGCGCCCTGCCGCTCAGGGCCCTCCGCGGGCAGGGCCGCGGTGGGGGAGGCGGGGGTGGTGGTCGCGCCCGGGCCGCTTTCGCCCACGGCGTCGCCCCGGTACGCGAGCGAGGGCGCCAACGGGACATCGGGGAAAAGGTGAAGACTCATACGCAAAACGGCAACGTACCGGCAGTGTGGGAGCCAGTGTGCGCAGGCCAGGGTTAACAACGCCTGAATGCCCTTTGGCTTTTGCCGCGCATTTACGCAATGGGCTGTTTTGCTATGGAAAAAATAGCTATATGCCAATTACCAGCCTGGGCTCCAGGCCGATTTACGCCTGATTACGACCGGCCGGGCAATACCACCGGCCCGCGCCCAGCAGCACCTGCTGGTGGCCCGCGCCGGCCGGGATCATGGGAAAGCAGTTCTCCTGCTCGGCCACCCGCACGTCGAGGAAGAAGGGACCGTCCCAGGCCAGGCATTCGGCCAGCGCCGCCGGCAGCTCGGCCGGGCTGGCCACGCGCCGCGCGCCCCAGCCGAAGGCCCGCGCCAGCGCCACGAAGTCTGGCAGCGCGGCGTTCCAGCTGTGGCTCAGGCGATTGCCGTGGTTCAGCTCCTGCCATTGCCGCACCATGCCCATGTAGCCGTTGTTGCACAGCACCAGCTTGACCGGCGCGCGATGCTGCACGGCGGTGGACAGCTCCTGGATGTTCATCAGCACCGAGGCATCGCCGCTGACACAGACCACCAGCGCCTGCGGGTGCGCCACCTGCGCGCCAATCGCGGCCGGCAGGCCGTAGCCCATGGTGCCGGCGCCGCCGGAGGTCAGCCAGCGGCCCGGGCGCTCGAAGCGCAGGTACTGCGCGGCCCACATCTGGTGCTGGCCGACGTCGGTGGAGACGATGGCGTCTTGCCCCTCCAATGCCTGCTGCAGCGTGGCCATCAACTGCTGCGGCAGGATGCTGTCCGCGCGCGGCGCAAAGTCCAGGCAGCGCTCGGCGCGCCAGCCGGCAATGCGGGCCCACCAGGGCGCGAGCCGCTGCGGCGCCAGGCCGTCCAGCGCGGGCTGCGTCAGCAGCGCATCCAGCACCGCGCCACAGTCGCCCTGCAGCGCCACGTCGGCCCGCACCACCTTGTGGATGCTGGCCGGGTCGATGTCGATGTGCACCACCCGCGCGCCGGGGCAGAACTGGTCGAGCCGGCCGGTCACGCGGTCATCAAAGCGCGCGCCCACGCACAGCACCAGGTCGGCCTCGTGCATCGCCAGATTGGCCTCCAGCGTGCCGTGCATGCCCAGCATCCCCACAAACTGCGGCTGCGAGGCCGGGAACGCGCCCAGACCCATCAAGGTGAGCGTGCAGGGCGCGTCCAGCCGCTGCACCAGCCGCGTGAAGGCCGCGCAGGCGCCTGCGCCGGAATTGACCAGCCCGCCGCCGCCATACAGCACCGGTCGCCGCGCGGTGGACAGCATGTCGGCCGCGCGCTGCAGCGCATCCGGTGCCGGCAGCGCGGGCACTGTGTGCGGCGTGGCGGGCGCGGCACTCACCGTGCCCACCGGCGCCAGTTGCACATCCTTCGGGCAATCCAGCAGCACCGGCCCGGGCCGGCCGCTGGCGGCGATCTGCAGCGCGCGCCGCACGGTGGCCGGGATGTCGGCGGCGCGGCGCAACTGGCGGTTCCACTTGGTCACCGGCCGCGTCATGCCCAGCGCATCGCTCTCCTGGAAGGCGTCGGTGCCAATCGCGGCGGTGGCCACCTGGCCGCTCAGGCACAGCAGCGGGATCGAGTCGCTGATCGCATCCAGCAGCCCGCTGATGGTATTGGCCACGCCCGGCCCCGAAGTCACCAGCACCACGCCCACGCGCCCGGTGCTGCGCGCATAGCCCTCGGCCGCATGCACGGCGGCCTGCTCGTGGCGCACCAGGATGTGGCGCAGCCGCGGCTCGCCATGCAGCGCGTCGTACAGCGGCAGCGCCGCGCCGCCGGGGTAGCCAAAGATGGTGTCGACACCGCAGGCGACCAGGGTGTCGAGCAGCGCCTCGGCACCGTTGCGGCAGGTGGGCGGCGCCTGCACAGGGGCTGCGGCGGGCGAAAGATCGGGTGGGGTGGCAAGCAGGCTCATGCCCTGATTCTTCCGGCCATGTCGCAGAATGGGCTTCTGTTCTTCAGGCGTAAGCGGTGTAATCCATGAAAAACCATCGGCCAACTGGCGATTCAGACGAAATTTCTTTGGACAAAATCGACCACGCCATCCTGCGCGCCCTGCTGGCCGATTCACGCCGCACCTTGCAAGACATCGGCGACGAGGTCGGCCTCTCGCCCACCAGTTGCTGGAGCCGCATCAAGAAGATGGAGGCCAGCGGCGTCATCCGCCGCTGGGGCATCGTCATCGACGAGGCCAAGCTCGGCTACCAGGACTCGGTCATCGTCCAGCTCACGCTGGAGAGCCACACCGATGAAACCCTCTACGACTTCGGCCGCCTGCTGGCCGACATCCCCGAGGTGCGCGAGGCCTACCTGGTGTCAGGCGACTACGACTACTACATCCGCATCGCCGTGCGCGACACCCGCGACTACGAGCGCCTGCTGCGCGAAAAGCTCTACAAAATCCCCGGCATACGCCACAGCAAGTCGCACTTCGTGCTGCGCGTGCTGAAGGAGGCGGGGGCGCCGCCGGTGTGAGGGATGATCCTGAAGTTCGTCGAAAAAGTTGGCTTCACGGCGCAGCAACTTCTCTTACTGAAACTAGGCCCCGCAAGGCCCCGGACTAAGTAGCCCCGGTCAGTGGCCGGGCTGCGGCAAGTCGCCGAAATGCCTCGACGCGCAGGCGTGCCAAGCTAGCTCCCCGCCCAGCCTCGGGTGGGCAGGGTTGCGGCCGCTCGCCGCTCTAGATGCGGCGAGGGATCGCAACGCCGCGCGTTGTAAAAAATCAGCTGGGCGATTTGAGATAAAGCCAGCGCTATCTTGTTCTTGCAGAAGTAAAGAAATTTCAGACTAAGCCGATGGATGGTTGAGGCGCAATCCCATCCCGTTGCGAAGCCTACCCAACGTTTGTTTGTCCAGCCGGTCCCGCGGGTGCCGAGGAAACTGAATAGCTGTCCAACCCCCCGCAGCCGACGCGTCCTTTCCAGCAAGATGCCACGGCGCTGCGTCGTTGTAATAAATGGTGCCCACACTTGGGTAACTGGCTCGGTACTTGGGCTCCATTTCTAATTTTTGCATTGATCGTTGGAGTTCATTGCGAAGAATGGGGCGCTCCTCGATGGTTGGCCAAGCTAAGTTGACCTCAACAAAAATCACATACGGCTCACGAGGCTGCTTTGCAAGCGCCCGGCCGATAAGGCCTCCAACATCAGCACGGGCCTCCACATCGCGCGTACCACCAACACCGAGTGTTCCGTTCCTATGTCGGCTTTTTGCCTCGATGGCAAGCGAGACCCCGGTGTGAGGGCACTTCGCCAAGAACTCCGGCCATTGTTGTGAGCGGTCGTCCTCGTCATAAAAGCTCACTTGGAAGCCTCCGCATACGGCTCCTGCCGCAACTGCCAATTCAAACCTAGCCCCCTGAAATTGGTGCCTTGTGCGCAGGCGGGTCAGTACTTTTTCCCGAACCTCAGCGTTGTCTCGTAGGACGAAAAGGTCGTAAGCGACCCGTCTCAGCGCCGCCGTAGCAGCGCACCATGCTGGCGCGGCCTTGGTGGCAATACGGTGCCACTCCAAAATTTGATGCATCTCAGCCGACGTGGTTGTTGATTGCTGATACCACCACTCATGCCCAAGGCAATTTTCCAAGTAGCCGTCTAAAAAATCATTGAACGTGCCGCAGGGACCCACAAATATGTCAGCCCCTGCAACCCTGACCTGTTTATCGCCCCAGGGTTGGACGATGGGGACTCGAATTGCGCCATGGCGTGCTTTATGTGTGACGGCCCGAAGGTGTCTCGCCTCAAGTTCATGGATGAACTCTGCAGGGATATCTAACTGGCCGTGGCAATGCTTGTAGCGGCGACCGCTGCCGCAATGGCATAGTTGATTTCTAGAGGGCTGCATAGCCGACTCCTGAGATAAGTCCGGCGGGCTACTGGACAGGGTTCCAACTGTAGAGGCATCCCATACACACATCTCTCGCCCGCTCTGAGAGCGCTGATGTGCTCGACGAAGACGGCCAACGCCTCAATGTGGCAGCCTTCCTTGAGGATCAGGAAGAACAGCTCGATCTCCCTGTGGGCCCGATACCAGTCGATCAACTCCACAGCCTGCTCCTGGGGTGTCCACACGGCGGTTGCTCAGCAGCCGCTAGACGACCGGCTTGGCATCGACCGGCAGGGCGATCTCCTCGGCCACCACACAGCGCACCAGTAGGCGGCTCTTGGCGCCACATCGGAGGGTTCGATCTGTTGGGCGCGTATGCGTTGGACGATCCTTTGTGCTTTACGCCCGCGCCCGGCAGGCAATTCGAAGCTGACCTGTCCCAGGGACGGTGCCTGCGACACGCGTGCCCACAGTTTGTCGCCTTCGGGTGGGGCGCGCTTATGTTGTTGTTGTGGTTTAAACTTTTAACGGAAAGCGGGGATTGCTCAAAAGGTGCTGAAGAGCGTTGCTCAACTTGAGCGATGCTCAGAGGATGGAATTGCAATGCCCGAAGTGTGGGAACCAAGAGATACGCAAGCCGGGCATCAGCCGGCACGGCCACCAGAGGTGGAAGTGCCAGGCGTGCAAGCGCACCTTTGGTGAGAAGAACCATCGGTTGATCGACAGCCAGACGCGGGAGAAGGCGCTACAGCTGTATGCAGAAGGCATGTCAGCCAGAGCGATAGAGCGGGTAGTGGGGGTGAGCCACAACTCCGTGCTGGGCTGGGTGCGCAAGGAAGTGCAGGGCCAGGCGCTCAAGACACCCGATCCCGCAGCGCAGCGCAGCAGACCGTAGAGATAGACGAGATGTGGAGCTATGTGGGTTCCAAAAAAGTCCTATCTGGCTGTGGTGGGCCATAGAGCGCAGCACGCACCAGATTGTGGGCTGGGTGCTGGGAGACAGAGGAGCGGGCACGGCCCGTGTGCTGCAGCAGCAACTGCCAGCGTTGCCGCAGGCCCGGCACATCGAGTACTGCAGTGACCACCACAGGCCTTACCTGGCCATCCTCTCAGGCAGACGGCACACGGTGGGCAAGGCCCACACGCACCACATCGAGAGCATGAACAACAAGCTGCGCTGCTACCTGGCCAGGCTGCGGCGCAAGACACACGCGTACAGCAAGAGCGCCACGGCGCTACTGCATTCGCTGCTGTTCATCTGGCGACGCAAGTTCGCTGCTCCGCTGCAGGCCCAGACTGGCTGCATTGAGAGCCCAAGGCTCTGGGATCGCTCTATCGATATACCTATTTAGCAATCCC